>Ga0193753_10000021_pt1 | contig 216635 bp, 138 predicted proteins | sample H1c2metaG_FD_144925 | JGI IMG/M metagenome (GOLD analysis project Ga0193753, IMG submission 144925) | Soil microbial communities from a riparian zone of the East river system, Colorado, United States - H1c2 | ecosystem: Environmental > Terrestrial > Soil > Riparian zone | place: USA: East...
TACAGCTTTAGCGGTGATAGTTATACACCAAGCTTCACATACACATGCGACAATGTACCAGCATTTGGTGTTGAGATTACTACAAATATTTGGGTAGCAGACGGAGGTACAGATGATAATTGTAACGGACAGATCAGCTGGAGTGAACGGAATAAAGATTTCTGCACAACTACCATCGTCATCAACGACAACAACCATGTATGTGATACTACAATCGTTGGTCCGATCATCGGCGGATCAATCTTTACAGAAGAGGCTGACGCTGTTGCGAAGGTAGCTGTAACACTGACAAGTCCGGGACATGTATTCCCAACTTATGTTACTGTTCAGGATGGTCAGTATAACTTTAGCAATATCGTTATACCAGAGAATTACACCCTGAATGCTGAGCGTAATGATGATCACAAAAACGGTGTGTCCACACTAGACTTAGTACGCATACAGAAGCATTTGTTAGGCATCGAAGCATTGACAAGTCCTTATGACCTGATTGCAGCAGACGCTAACAACAGCGAGAGTGTAAGTGCAATTGACCTTGTGGAATTACGTAAGCTGATCCTGGGTATTTATACAGAACTTCCTGCTAATAAGAGCTGGAGATTTGTAGATAAAGCATTTGTGTTTACCGATCCTACACATCCATGGCCATTTGATGAAGTGATTGATGTCATCAACATGAGCTCAAATGACCTTGATAATGATTTCGTAGGGGTTAAGATCGGAGATGTGAATAATACAGTAAAGGCAAATGCCACACAGGTATTGCCAAGAAGTGAAAAGGGTGTAGTAAGCTTTGTAGCTCTTGATCGTACAGTGACTACCGGTGAAATGGTGGACCTCGCGATCACATCAGCTGATTTTGCAGCTATCGAAGGCTACCAGTTTACACTGCAGACACAAGGACTTGAATTCCGTGGAGTAGAATCTGGAATCATTAACATGAGTGATGACAACATGGGTGTATTTGGCAGCACGTTAACAGCGAGCTGGCATAAGGTAGGTGGCATAAGCGCTGCTGCATCTGATGTATTGTTCACACTTAAGTTCCAGGCTACGGCTCCGGGTAAAGTAAGCTCAATGATTGCTTTGAATTCGAAAGAAACACAGGCAGAAGCTTATAATACTCTGGATGATATCAAGAGCCTGAAGCTGACTTTCCGTGGCGCTCAGCATGGAGCAGAGTTCGCACTGTATCAGAACGAACCTAATCCATTCAAGGGTAACACAGTGATCGGCTACGACCTGCCATCTGCAGGAAATGTAACCCTGACACTATTTGATGTAACAGGAAAAGTACTGTTTACACAGGATCATGCTTCTGTAAAGGGATATAACACAATATCCGTGAGCAGCAAAGCGATTCCTACAGTAGGAGTACTTTACTACAGGCTCGACGCTAACGAGTATACGGCAACTAAGAAGATGGTCATCATCGAGTAAGAAGCTGAAATAGCGACGGGTTTATAGAATAATAAATCGGTTTTTGAGAAGGCCTCTATCATTTCAATATGATAGAGGCCTTTGTCATTGTATATGTGAATTGGATTTAACCGGAAAAAGTGAATTACATAGTTGTGCATTGATCCGGATGTAGTAATTTCGAGCCGGATATATTTGAATATCAATATATTATTCATTCAATCCTGTTCTGAGAAATTACCACAAAAGAACTTCATGTCGCTACACTTAAGTTGGCACAATATGTGGTACTGTTCAAAGATTGAAGGATTTAGAAAATGATTTTAAACTTTTGTAATTATAAAACCTGATGAAAAAAACAAGTTTATATTTTTTATCCGTTAAGCTAGCTTTGGTTAGTTTGTTTACCGCCGGTTTATTCCTGGCTTCCCCTTCTCAAATTCAGGCGCAGACAACAACTGATTATGTCAGTCAGCCGAATGTAACTTTTGTTGCACCATCAATAGCCACAACCCGGGTTCAGAGCAAATTGACTGAGATTAATAATTTGCTGGGGACATTAAATGCCCAGAGTCAGGAATATCAGTTTATAAGCATCAAGCGTGACTTTTATACCATAATCCTTGATAAGCTTAATGCTGGTAAAACAGTAAGAGAGTCAGTTGAGTCTGGAATTACCCATTTAATTACGGGAGATGTTGAGTCTCAACTCCCTAAATTGAACCGAGCGCAATACAAGCAGGAAGCAATTACACTTTTAAGAGTCTAATTCTCTTTTGGTCTTTCCGAAGCAACTATTGAATATGTGCCCGGTACGTGCATAACTTCTTATCAGACGTAATGAGTTTGCTTAAGACTTTAACTTTCTTTAGAGGACAAACTCCCTGATTTAAATAGTAGAGAACAAAGAAGTTGGCAGAATTGGCAGAATTATAAAATTCTGGTACGAAAAATGCTATTCTTTAGCCTGAACATCCTTGTTTTTGTAAAAAATTGCTCAGACACATATTTAAAAAATCACTATTAATCTGACGCAGCCACCATGTAGTCACAGTATTATAGATTATAAAAAATTGGAATGTGATATTGTAACAGAAATTTGTTGAAGGAGTATTCAAATTCCAGTGAATTGTGGTCGAAAGAGCCCATTATTGACTACAGATGTAGTAGATTTGGGTCAGATATATTTGAGTATCAATATATTAATATTTAGTCTCAACCTGATGAATAATGCACGAATAACCACCGTGCATACCGATTAGCAGAAACAGGACCATGATGTGGTCATTCATGAGTGAGGGATTAAAGATCAAAAAAATTTAGTCTCATATCAATAGAACATATCACTCATGGAAAATTTTTGTACTTCACGTCTTATCTCAAGCCTGAAATCTTTTAGGCGTTCGACTCCTACACAACCTGGTTCATTCCGGATAGCAGTTATTGCGGTATTTATTCTCCTCTTTTCAGGTTTTTCATTTTCGTGTCTGACGGCCCAGTCTAATCCTATTGAGCCCGGAAGCGAAGTGATCACCACAGATGCATATACCAAAGAAGATTGGAAAGATCCTGCTAGCTATGCTTCAGTTATAGTTACAGAAAAAAATAATAACGATATCAAGCTGTCCGAACCCGGGCTAAGCGGGGAACAATTCGCTTTGTATACAGGCTATAAAAAGCTATTGGATTATATGCAAATTGACCTGAGCTCAAAATCTAATTTGGAAGCAATAGCATCGACTAATTATCAAAAGATAATTGTTGAATCTCAAACTGATCCTATCCTTTTAAAAATGAGGATCACGGATTTTAATGGAAAATTCAATTCGCTTGTAGGATTTCTGCTCAAATAACATATTCCTAAAAGAATTCTCATCTCAACATTCGAAAGTTCCCTCTTTAATTGCAACATAATCTTAGTATGAAAAAATTTACACTAGTTCCAATATCCATTCGATCATTACTGATCTGTTTAACAGCTCTTACATGTTGTTTGACTGCTCCTGGTAAGCTCAATGCGCAAGTCGCGAATTATAGTTTTGCGGCCTCTTCCGGTACATACACTCCTATTTCGGGCACTGTCGCTCATGCAATCGGTTGGGATGATGCAAATGCTACCGCTATACCTATAGGGTTTTCATTTACATTCAATGGAGTAGCGTATACCACTTGTACCATAAATACAAATGGTTATATCACTTTTGGACCGACCACTCCTCCTGCAGGAACTCCTTATACTCCAATTTCCGATGCAACTCTTTATTCAGGTGCTGTTGCAGCCTGGGGAAGAGATGATCAGGCACAAGCAACCGCTCCTTTAGGTTTGGTACAATACACATCAAGCGGTGGTGTGTTCACAGTTCAGTGGTCTGATGCCAGAAGATACAATAGTACTACAGTCAACACTGAAAGATTTGAAATGCAGATTAAGTTATTTCAGACAACGAATATTATACAAATCGTTTATGGAACCTGGGCTGATGCTGTAAGTGCCATTACTGCCAATAATGGTCAGGTCGGATTAAGAGGAGCTACTAATGCAGATTTTAAAAATCTAAGTGTGTTATCCGGTGGAAGTTGGGCATCGCCAACGGCTGGTGCAGTTAACACAGCTACTAATTTTTATAATGAAACAAGTGTTGCAACAAAACCTGCTTTAGGTCAAACCTATACGTTTACTCCACCACCTCCATGTACAGTCCCGACCAATCAAGCTACATCGCTGGTACTAACACCAGCAGCTAGTTCTGTTGCTGGTTCTTTTACAGCTGCGGCCGGAGCTCCTTCCGGATATTTGGTAGTGAGAACTTTGACTAACGTAGCACCTTCTGCTCCTGTGAATGGAACCACATATGTAGCCGGTGCAAGTGCATTGGGCGGTGTCATTGTTTCATCTGCAGCAGGCACAACCTTTACAGCCTCAGGGTTGAATCCATTGACTCAATATTTTTTCTGGGTTTATTCTTTTAATAATACAGCTTGTTCTGGAGGTCCAACTTATCTGACATCAGCCCCATTGACCGGTAGCACAACTACAACGGCTTGTACCATATCTGGAACAAGAACAGTAGGACCAACAGGTACGTATGCTACATTGACTGCTGCTATTGCGGATCTAAATGTGAATGGATTAATTGGCCCTGTGATTCTTGAATTGCAGAGTACATATTTGAGTGCTGCTGAACCGGCATTTCCTGTTGTTGTGCCTCAACTTCCTTGTATAAGTGCGGTCAACAATTTGACAATCAGACCACAGGCTGGTGCAGTAGGATTATCTATTACCAGTGCAAGCGCAACCGGTACTTTAAATTTTGACGGAGGTGATTTTGTTACTATAGATGGTCGTGCAGGCGGTGCTGGTCCGACTCAACTTACGATTTCAAACACAAACGTTGGCGGCTATGCTATCCAGCTAATAAACAGTGCAACATTTAACACCTATAAGTTCTGCACTATATCGGGTGTAAATACAGGCCTAACCAGTGGAGTTGTATTTTTTAATAATGCAGTCAACCTGACTACAGGTAACAGTAATAACACAATTGATAACTGTGAACTTCGGGATGGGTTGACAACACCAACCAACTTAATATATGTTTCCGGAAATACTACTGATTATGGTTCACAGAACAATAATAATGTAGTGTCCAATTGCAATATCCATGACTGGTTTAATGCAACAGCAACAACGTTAAGTGCAGGGTTGAACATTTTTGCAGGAGCATCTGACTGGACGATTACTGGAAATAGTTTTTATCAAACTGTTGTCCGGACCTTTACACTGCTCACTGCAACGGATCAGGGAGCGATAGCTATTAATTCACCGGCATTTGGAGTCAATTTCACCGTTTCAAATAATTTTATTGGCGGATCTGCACCTTTGTGCGGTGGTACACCCTGGACTTATACCGGGGGGACTACCGGAACACCTACAGCTAAAATGCTCCGATTAACAGCTGCATTGGGTGCATTTTCAAACATCACCGGGAATACGATTACGAATATTGCTATCACCAGTGCGACAACGAATAATCTCAGCGGCCTCATTTCTCATGTCAGTGGAAATGTAAATATTAATAATAATACCCTGGGCTCACAAACGCTTACAAACGCTGTTACCTTTGTTCTTACTAATACAACTGCAGGTGTTTTTTATCTGCCTCTTGCATTTGGTCTTGGTGCCGCTCCCTGTACAATAAATGTTACCAATAATAATGTTGGTGGAATAACAACGAGTGCGACCAGCACGGGTACTGTAAGCTTTAGAGTATTATATAGCCAAGCAGTTGCAGGTTCTCTTCTTACTATCAATAATAATTTAATTGGAGGAACAGTAGCCAATAGCATTCAGCAACTTTCAGGTAGCGCAACTGCCGGAACAGGCGGACCTTTATTTGGTATTCTTATTCTTAATCCAACGATAGGAAATGTTATTACCAACAATACGATTCGCAACCTTACCATTAATAATATCCTTGCAGGACCTTCGCTCACAGGTATTAATAATCAAGCCAGCGGTGGGGGACATATCATCACTGGTAATACACTTTTTAACCTGACGTCAAATGCTACGAATATTGCAATTAACAATGCGGCATCTGTTGTAGGTATTACTATGACAGGTTCCGTTGTCGGAGGATCAAATATTTCAGGAAATACACTTTTTAACCTGACAAATACAAATACAACCGTCGCCGGATGGATCAATGGACTGTATTTCGCAACGGGTTTAATTCCCCAACCGAACACAATTATTTCGAGAAACTTCGTGCACAGTATTAATTTAGGATCAGCTACCGCAGGGATGGCAGGTATATTTTTGCCTAATCTAGGTAATGCACTCGTATATAATAATACTGTCCGACTAGGTATTGATGCCGCCGGTGCTTCCATAACAACACCATTACAAATTAACGGAATTTATAAAGCCTCTACAGGCAGTATGGGTATTTATTCAAACACCGTATATATTGGCGGAACAGGTGTAACCAGTGGTGCTGTAAATACATATGCATTTAGACGATTGACTTCGGGTATCATTGATACAGTAATGAATAATATTTTTTACAATGCCCGCTCAAATGCAAGTGGAACAGGTAAAAATTATGCAGTCTTTTTAAATGCAAATACAGCTTTACTGGAAAACTTTAACGATCTCCTGGCTGATGGCACAGGGGGTGTACTTGGATTGCTGGTAGCAACTGACTTCGCAACATTACCGGCGTGGCAGGTAGGGGCAAATCAGGATTGGAACTCAGTTTCCTCAGATCCAAAACTTGTAAATCCAACGGGGACTTCTGTAACGGTTGATCTTCATATTCAGGCAGCTTCCCCGACTCCAATAGAACATGCTGGATTTTCACTGGCACAGGTTCCACTGGATTTTGACTTACAGACAAGATCCACTTTAACACCTGAGGATATTGGAGCAGATGCAGGTAATTTTCTGTTACTTGATGTTTCTGCACCAGCTATTTATTATACTCCTCTGACGAATTCCACATGCAGCACTTCTGACAGAACACTTTCAGGTGTGAATATTACGGATGCAACAGGTATACCTCTTGCAGGTGGCCTCATACCCAGAATTTATTACAGAAAAAATGCAGGTGCATATTTTTCAAGACCAGGGGTTTTTGTTTCTGGCCCAGCAACAAATTCCATATGGAATTTTACAATTGTCGTTGCTGATGTTGGAGGAGTACTACCGGGTGATGTTATTTCTTATTATATCATTGCACAAGATGTTGTGGCTATACCTAATATTGGATCCAATCCACTTGGTGTTGTTGCAACAGATGTGAATACAGTGACTACACATCCAACGGCTCCAAATACATTTACCATTATTGGCACCACCATGAGCGGAACGTTTACGGTTGGTGTTGGTGGCGCATTCACAACATTGACGGCGGCCGTAGCAGCATATAATACAGCTTGTCTCGGAGGTCCGGTCTTATTTTCGCTTACTGATGCCGCTTATCCATCTGAAACATATCCTATCACAGTAAATGGTAACTTTTTTGCAAGTGCGGTAAATACTTTAACCATCAAACCACTATTGGCGGGTACGTCAATCTCAGGTGCCAGCGCTACTGCCATGATTGTTTTGAACGGAGCTGATTGGGTTACGATAGACGGGTCTATTTCAGCAACTGCGAATACGATCTGTCCTGTTTCAACTGCTTCCCGCGATTTGACGATCACAAATACAAATACGTCTACTACAAGTGCTGTAATCTGGTTACAAAGCATTGCTTCTCCGATTAATTCCGCAACGAATAACACTATCAGGAATCTCAATTTAGTAGGAAGTGGAAATGCACAAACCTTTGTTGGTGTGGGAAGCGGTTCGACTACAATAAGTACAGCGAGTCTTGGTTTATTGAATAACAATAACTCATACATCAATAACAATATCAGTAAAACTCAATATGGTATCTTTTCTCAAGGCAGCAGCTTAGGTGCAAAGAATACCGGAACGACCATCAATAAAAACCTGGTAAATACACTTTCACCAAATAATACTGCAAGAGGGGGAATCGTAGTAGGTTTTGAAAATAATATAAGTATTTCAGGGAATAATATTTCTGAAATTACAATGCCTGGTTCTCCGGATGTCTTTGGGATAGCAGCAGGAGGTATTGCTATTTCAACAGCTACTTTTACAGGAAACGAAGTTTCGAATGCTACTATTACTAATAATATTATTGGTTCAATTCGCAATACAGGCACTTTTTCTGCTTGTGGGATTTTTGTAGCACCCGCTCTGACAGGGACAAACCTGATCGCCAATAATATGATCAGCGGTGTTTCGGGAAACTCCACCAGTGGTGATTTCAGTGTTGGTATGTTGATCGGTGGCGGATTAGGATCTACGACGAATATATATTATAACACGATTACGATGACCAGTGTACCAGCAAATACGGGTGCAAATGATAAAAGTTTTGCACTTGCTATAGGAGGAACAAACCCTGTAGTTGATATACGCAACAATATTTTGGTTAATACTCAGAATAACGGGACAGGTAACAATTATGCGATTTGTTATGGATATACTCCGTTCTCAAACTTAACCTCAGACCATAATGATTATTATGTACCTGCAGGATCTACTTTCTTTATTGGTGGTACTGCAAGCATAGCCGCACCTGTTAATCAGGCAACACTAGCTAACTTACAGGCAGTAACCGGAAAAGATGGATTTGGACAAACCGTTTTACCTGTATTTGTATCCGTTACAGATTTGCATCTGGTTTCATCAGCCAATCAGTGTATTGATGGCAGAGGAACTCCGATACCAGGAATTACAACGGATATCGATTGTCAAACCAGGAATGCTTCAACACCTGATATAGGTGCTGATGAGTTTTCAGGAACATCAAATGTTACCCTTTCCGTAACAGAAACTTCGGGCGTTGTAAACAATGACGGAACGATTTGTGAAGGAGCATCTGCCACAATAACTGCTACTGGCGGTGGCACTTATCTATGGAGCACAGGAGCTACTACTGCTGCAATAACCGTATCGCCAACTATTACAACGGTGTATACTGTGACGGTTTCAAATGGAACTTGCCAGGAAATCGCCAGCACAACGATTACTGTAATTCCTGTTCCGGTATTAAGCACTGTGCTTACACAACCTACTACATGTGTTTCAACTGATGGTGCCATCAATCTTACGGTGACACCAGCAGGTACATATAATTATGATTGGGCTGATGTTGCAGGAACAAGCAATACAGAAGATCGCACAGGCCTCATCGTCGGAACATATACTGTGACCGTAACGAATACGGCCACAAACTGTTCGAGCACTCTGACTGTTACATTATCAGGCCCTGGTGGTTGTGGGGTATGCCCGACCATTCCAAACGTAAGTGTAACGCCAAGTCCTGCATGTAACAATGCGAACTTTACACTTACTTCTACCGGTCTTCTCAACATGGGAAATACGTATGGAATTCAGTTTGTTTACTTTGCTGCTCCGACGGGAACACCATACACAGGAGGTACAGTTCTAGCAACAGTTTTGAATGGGGCTTTGACTAGCTCAGGTACAGTGGCAACAGCTACTGCCACCCTTCCTGTTGCAGGTACATATTTTATCTATGCGATATTAACCCCTACACCTGTTGATCCAGTATGTCGTCCTTCCGCTACCACACCTTTGATTGTGAATGCAGCACCAGTAGCCGGAACAACTGTAACTGAAACCTCGGGCACAACACCAAATGATGGTATCATTTGCGCCGGCGCTTCTGTTACGATTACAGGTACAGGTGGAGGAACATATTTATGGAGTACAGGTGCAACAACCACGTCTATCACGGTTAGTCCCGGATCAACAATTACATATACAGTAACGGTATCCAGTGGAAATAGCGGGAACAGTTGTACTGCAGTTGCCTCAAGAACAATTACTGTTAATCCAGTACCATTAGCGTTCACAGTTACAGGTGGAGGAAGTTTTTGCACAGGGGGCCCCGGAGTTCCAATTGGGCTTAGTGGATCCACTGTTGGCGTTTCCTATCAATTGCAGCTTAATGCAGTTAATACAGGAGCACCGGTAGCAGGTACAGGTAATCCATTAAATTTTGGCACATTTACTGTTTCAGGTACATACACAGTTATTGCAAGCATAGCCGGAACAGGTTGCAATGCAACAATGACAGGGTCTGCTGTAGTGACATCATTCAATTGTACAAATCAGATCTTTGATCCGTGTACTTGTCTGAATAATGCTACGAATCTGTTGAATGGTCAATTTGCAGAAACAATTAAAATTAATGCACCAAGCACGCAGACATGGACGGTGACTGCAGTCACAGGTCTTTACCAGATAAATAGCCCACCGCCACCAGCAGCTCCGATACCCATTACACCAGGTACAGTGTTCACTAACCTGGGTGCCGGTATGAATATGTTTATATTATCCGGTGTGCACATCGATGCTATTGGATATACTATTACTGCGTCAAATGGTGCGGGTACTACTTTAACTATTGGCAACTCATGTCAATATCCTGAAGCTGTGATCACCAGTGATCTTAACGGGACATATTGTCTCTTTTCAGAACCTGTTGTATTAACAGGTGATCCCGGAGATGCTAATATTATAAGCCAGGGCTTCACGGTGAATGGCGTGCCTGCTACTCAATTTGACCCTGCCTCAGGTATTGGACAATATCTGATCACATATACTGTCAATGGAGGTGTTCCGAAAGCATTTGGTCCAAATGACCCCGGATGTATACAATCCGTATCTCAATTTGTAAATGTGATTTCCACTCCTTCCACTGTAGCATGCGATGATCATGTACAGATCTCACTGGGTCCTGATTGTGAAGCGGAAGTTGTACCGGGTATGATACTTGAAGGCGCTGTCGGATGCTTTGATGATTATGTCGTTGAAATGGATGTGACGTTGCCTTTGGGTGATGGCCCATGGATTCCGGCATTCCTGACGAGTGCAGATATTGGAAAAACATACGCTGTAAGAGTCACGCACCTTGGCAATAATAACAGTTGCTGGGGGACAATCAGTGTAGAAGATAAAATACCACCTGTCATAGAGTGTCGTCCGGTAACTATTCTTTGCGGTGAAGAACTTCCTTCTGAACCAGCTCCTTCTGTCCAGGCATATCAGAACATTTTGCTGACAGGATTAAATGACCTTCTTGAAGTTAATTCATTCACCTACAATTTTGACTTTAGTTATCTGCCTACAGCTACACCGGTTCTTGATGTAGATGTACGGATCAAAATAGATGATCATACTTTCCTTCCCGATCTTGATGTCGAGTTGATCGCACCATCAGGTCTTACACAATCCATATTTACCATTGGAGGATGTACAGGACAAGATTGGCCGATCAATTGCGTGCTGGATGATGATGGTGCAACTATCACATTGTGTCTTGAACTTAATGCAGGAGATAATGCAAGATTAATTCCTCTTGTGAATGGAGTATCCGTTCCAATCCTCTTTAATTTCAACGGACTTGACGCAAGCGGAATCTGGCAAGTAAGAATTTCAGATAATGCCGGTGGTGACGATGGTCACGTGCGTGAGGTAGGAGTGTTTATTAATGTTTTCATTCCTGCAGTTGACCCAACGGACAATTGTGGTGAAGTTGATCTGACATTTACTGATTCACAAACAGGAGAAGCTTGTGAAGGCCTGACGATCACTCGTCATTGGGTAGCTACAGACGAAAGTGGAAACACTGCAGCCTGCGACCAGATCATCACTGTTCTTCCACTTGTCCTTGACAGTGTTGATTGCCCTGCAGCCTTTGTAGGTCAATGCGGCGAATCAACAGATCCGTCAAATACAGGATGGCCTTCAGTAAATGGTACTCCGATAACAGATGACAATAACATATGTAATATTTTCGTAGGCTTCTGGGATCATGAGCTGAACGATTGCGGTAATGGTATCAAGATCGTTCGTACATGGACTATCCTTGACTGGTGTACACAGACTACGTTAGAATGCGTACAGGTTATCAAACTTTCAGATACTGCACCTCCGGTTATTACATGTCCATCAAATCTGACAGTAGGAACTGATTTCTGGTATTGCTATGCAAATGTGAGCGTACCTAAACCAACTGTAACAGATGCTTGCGGATCAGCCTGGACATTGAGCTTAAGCGCAACAGCAGGTGTTATCGTAAACTTTGGAAACAACTACGTATTAAATCAAGTACCACTTGGACCTGTCACAGTAACCTGGACAGCAACAGATGAGTGCGGAAATTCAAGCTCATGCAGCTTTACAATTACAGTAGTAGATGATGTAGTTCCGGTAGCTAATTGTGATGAACATACAATTGTAGCCCTTACGAATGACGGACCATTTGGAATCACACTTGTACCAGCACATGTATTTGATGACGGTTCATATGACAATTGCGGACCTGTAACATTCAGGGTACGCCGTATGGAAAGCTGTATTGAATTCGACTGGACAACAGATGGAGCATGCGTAGATGACATACCTGGTGGCGTACCACCGGTGAACAGTCGTGACAAAGGCACAGTATCACGTCCATGCGTACCATTTGCATGCTGCGACGTAGGAGCAGGCCCGATCATGATAGAACTTGAAGTAACGGATGCAGCAGGAAACAGAAATTTCTGCATGGTAGAAGCTCAGGTACAGGATAAGATCTCTCCATTCGTACAGTGTCCTCCTGATATTACAGTTAGCTGTGATTTCTGGTTCAACGTAATAGAAGATACATTCGTAGATGAAGACGGAAACAACAACGGAAATCTTGATGAAGATCCGTTAAGCCCAATCTTTGGAAACATGTTTGATGCATTCCAATACAATGATGACGAAAGTGTACGTCAGGATATCATCATCAATGATCCGGGAAATCCAAACGTAAGTCACCCACATTTCTGGGGAATAGACGGCTGGGCAGATGATAATTGCGAAGTTAACTTACAGGTAAGAGTAAGAGTGGTGAATGATTGCAGCGGAGATGACCTTCCTCCAGGTGCACCAGCAGGTGCTGTAAAAATGATCGAGCGTCGATTCAGTGCAAGTGATGGAAACCAGGGCATAGCTCCGGGAACATGTACACAGCGTATATGGGTAGTAGATTTCGATCCATTCACAATCACAGACGTAGTATGCGGCTTGTTTAACAATGATGATGTGGTATGGCCATGTGATGTATTGTTGACATCATGTCCGGAAGACCTGGGTGATACAGGTGAGCCTATCGTCAATGATGATGCATGTAGCCTGATCGGTGTAGCATTTGAAGATCAGCGATTTGACTTTGTAGATGGAGCATGCTTCAAGATCTTACGTACATGGTCGATCATCGACTGGTGCCAGTACAATCCGTTAACAGGAGAAGGCATATGGCATTTTATACAGGTGATCAAGGTACACGACAACGAAGGACCAGAATTCCTGAATTGCCCAACCGGACCAGTAACCTTGTGTGTTGCTGACGAAGGGGTATCATTGCCAAACAACAACCAGGCATTCCTTGGACACGACAATCCATTATCATCAAGCTGCAGTGTACATTTGAACCTGTGCCAGACAGTACATGAAACATGTAGCGACATTGTAAACTATGACGTGAAACTGTTCATGTTCAATGGAGATGAGTTCATCTATGTTAAACCATTGACATCGATAGCTACTGATTCAAGCCACAATGCAGATCTTTGTTTTGATACAAGGACGAATGCAAGCCAGGTGATCCGTAACAACGGTATACCATACAACAGCCCATTCTGCGGAGACTATCACAGAATATTGTGGAGTGCAGAAGATGGTTGCGGAAACTGGAGCCATTGTGAATACCTGCTGCGTCTGGAAGATTGCAAACAGCCATCACCAGTATGTATCAACGGATTGAGCACAGTAGTGATGCCAATCGGAGGCCAGGTAACCATCTGGGCTAAAGATTTCAATGCATCAAGCTTTGATGATTGTACACCTGACAGCTTGTTGTTATACAGCTTTAGCGGTGATAGTTATACACCAAGCTTCACATACACATGCGACAATGTACCAGCATTTGGTGTTGAGATTACTACAAATATTTGGGTAGCAGACGGAGGTACAGATGATAATTGTAACGAACAGATCAGCTGGAGTGAACGGAATAAAGATTTCTGCACAACTACCATCGTCATCAACGACAACAACCATGTATGTGATACCACATTTCCGATCATCGGAGGAGCTATTTTCACTGAGAATTTACAACCTGTCGAAAATGTAACAGTAGCCTTGACAAGCCCGGGTCATGTATTCCCGGCATACTTAACTATTCAGGATGGTAAATACATATTCAGCAATATCATTACTCCTGAGAACTATACATTAAATGCTGAACGTAATGATGCGCACAGAAATGGTGTATCCACACTTGATCTGGTACGTATACAGAAGCATTTGTTAGGTATAGAACCATTGTCCAGTCCTTATGACCTGATCGCAGCAGATGCTAACAACAGCGAAAGTGTGAGTGCAATTGACCTCGTCGAATTACGTAAGCTGATCCTGGGTATTTATACAGAACTTCCTGCCAACAAGAGCTGGAGATTTGTAGATAAAACATTTGTGTTTACCGATCCTACACATCCATGGCCATTTGATGAAGTGATTGATGTCATCAACATGAACTCAGATGAATTGGATAAAGATTTTGTAGGAGTTAAGATCGGTGATGTGAATAATACTGTGAAGGCTAATGCCACACAGGTCTTGCCAAGAAGTGAAAAGGGTTTAGTAAGCTTTGTAGCTCTTGATCGTACAGTGACTACCGGTGAAATGGTGGACCTGGCGATCACTTCAGCTGATTTTGCTGCTATCGAAGGCTACCAGTTTACACTGCAGACACAAGGACTTGAATTCCGTGGAGTAGAATCAGGAATCATTAACATGAGTGATAACAACATGGGTGTGTTTGGCAGCACGTTAACAGCGAGCTGGCATAAAGTAGGTGGCATAAGCGCTGCTGCATCTGATGTATTGTTCACACTTAAGTTCCAGGCTACGGCTCCGGGTAAAGTAAGCTCAATGATTGCCATGAATTCGAAAGAAACACAGGCAGAAGCTTACAATACACTGGATGATATCAAGGGCCTGAAGCTGACCTTCCGTGGTGCTCAGCATGGAGAAGAGTTCGGACTGTATCAAAACGAACCAAATCCATTCAAGGGTACCACAGTGATCGGCTACGACCTGCCATCTGCAGGAAATGTAACCCTGACACTATTTGATGTAACAGGAAAAGTACTTTTGGTGAAAGATCAGGAATCAGTGAAGGGATATAACACAATAACCGTGAGCAGCAAAGTGATACCTTCAGTAGGAGTGCTTTACTACAGGCTCGACGCTAACGAGTATACAGCTACAAAGAAGATGGTAATCATCGAGTAAGAATCTGGAATAGCGACGGGTTTATAGAAATATAAATCGGTTTTTGGGATGGCCTCTATCATTTGAAATGATAGAGGCCTTTCTCATTTTACTCCATGTCCCTGGTCTATCTAACTGATTAGTTTCAATACTCTTGATTGATACTGTCTCATTTTTACAATACGTGAACCAACGAAAGGAATAAAGATGAGGAGCTGGTCAATGTCGTTCATCTTATACCTGAACCACCATGAGAAAAAGAATCCAGTTCCCCAAGGAGCTGCACAGATGTGAAAAATATAGTCCCCTCTAGAAACTTCCATTTATAAACGATTATGCGAAAGTATGCTTCCTTCGCTGATAGTAATATTGAAAGAATAAAATTCGGAAACTTGAATTTCTTGAAGTATTTTTTCGACCAAATCATAAAATGAATTTGGGTCATACTGCATGTCAGGAAACAAGTGGCTCCAATTGCCTATTGTTTCGGTCTTTTGGAAGACTTTAACTACAATATAAATGGTGAGGGTAACTAAAACTATAAATGTTATCATGGCATAAAAATTTTGTAGAGGTTAAGGTTATTTGTTTGCAAGTAGAACCGATAAAAAGATTAATTAGAGACGTAAATTCAGCGGTTATACTAAAATTATCCCTTTCTTAAGTTTTATCAAACAAAGTAAAATTTTATTTTTAATTTAACTATTGATTTATTGATTGTTACATATATAGCTAAGTATCATATCTATTTCAAAGACTAATTTTAAAAAATTCAACAAATTCTATTATATTTAAGTATTGTAATACCTAAAGCAGAACTAAGGTTTAAGATAAAATTTTATTCCTAATCTTATAAACCTTACTGCGTTATGAAACACCATCACAATTTCTCAAATTGGATTAATTGCTTTATTTTCTTAGCAATTTTTTTCTGCTTATCCACAGATTCAAATTCGCAAAGTATTGATTTTTGCGGCGAATTATCTCCGAATGAAGCATACTCTACGAATCCGGATTCAATTGTTTATGACCGTTTTGGTAATAGTTACGATCGATATATTACGGAAGAAATATATGGATCTGAACTTACGACAAGTACAATGGCTGGATATTTTGATCTTCGCTTTGATATAGGTAATATTAGTCCAGACCTAACAGAAGTTATAATAGATGTTTTCGAAGATCTATCTTCTCTTATTGAGCAGCGAGTAAATACTACTGGATGCAGTCAAGAAATAGAGCCTTCACCTGTCGTGATCATTATACAATCTGCGAACTTAGATGATGGCGTCCTTGCTGCAGCTTCTCCAATGTATATTGGTGGGTCTGAAAATCCATCCTGTGATGAAGTAAATGTTAATTTAGTAGACTTGAAGATTAATGGCGGATTACCTGGTAAAGGTCTGGATGGAAAAATTGAAATAAATGCTGATATATCTCCATATACATGGAATATCAATACTGCAAGTGCATCTTCCGATGAAGCCGACGTTTACTCTGTAATCATTCATGAAGCTCTTCATTTATTTGGAATTGCTTCCTTGATTGGATCTGATGGAACATCATCAGATGATTATTTCACTGTGTGGGATCAATTCTTTATACAACTTCCTATTATGAAGGAGCACAGAGTTTAAATTTGGAGCGACTTCTGATTAGTGATTGTGATGAGAATTGTTGGATATTAAACACAGAGACGTTTGTGGATGCAGAAGAATTTACTGGTGCACTTAATAACCAATGTAATGACGCTGGATTGGACTTTGTTTTTGGCGAAGGTGCTATTGCACCACTTTCCAGAAGTAGCGATGTCCCAAGTGCATTGAGCCATCTTTATAGGACTTGCAATGGTCAGAATGTAAATTATGTCATGCAGCCTGGCCTTGATGTCCCGCATGGAGAAACAAGACGTAATATAACTGATGCAGAGAAAGAAATTTTATGCACACTTGGTTACAAAGTAGAATCGTGTGACATGTGTTATCTGACAGTATTACCAGAAGATGTTCGATTGCAGTGGTTTAATACATGTTGTGGATCAGTAATAACACTTTGTGAGGATCAATTAAATATTATATCCCATGAAGATCTATTGTGTAATGATTTTGGTGGCGATGTCGAAATCACCGACTTTTTTTTACCCGGATCTTCTACATTAACAGTGAACAATACGGGTACAACTTTTGAAATAACCCCAACAACTCAAGGAATTCAATTTTTCTACTATACTGTTAAAAGCTGTGACTGTAGGTTATTGAATGGTTATGCGTTCTTTTTCATTGGACCATGTACGGATTGTGAAGAAATTGATCCGTGCGAAAATTTGGTTTGTTTAAATGACTTTGAAGAATATTCTCCTGCATATGGTCAACTTGCCTTAAATGTAGAATCTGCAGGAACTCATTGGATCTCCAATGGCGACAATTCATTAGATATTTGTGAAGAGACTGGCGGAAATAATTATTTGCACATTGGCTCCCACCCATCAAATAGAGAAGGATTGATAATGAAGTTATCAGAGCCTCTTTTGCCTGGTTGTTCACTTCATATCACTTTTGATGCCTCTGTTTCAGAAAAAAATAATTTTAACTGGTATGTAAGTGAAAATCCACCTTGTAATTATCTGGAAAGTTTTGTGGGTGCTGATGGTGAAGCCACGGATTGTGGCACTTTTATATTCGATCCAGATTTTATAGGCGACGTTCTTATTGCAAATGAGACTGAAAGCACTGACTTGTGCCAAGATGATGCATTACTTGAAGCAGCTCAACCGATTAACTGGCCAAACCAATTTGATTATGAGGTCAATTATGTGATTCTTTTTCCTGGTCCGCAAAACTCTAATTACAATCATAACTATATAGACAATATTGTTATTACAAAAGACTGTATTGATGCGTCCTTTGATTATGAAATTATTGGTGAATGTCTTGAAATCAGTTTTGATGCAAAAGGCGAAAATCCTTCGAGCACCTTCGATTGGGATTTTGGAGACTCCAACACCTCAAATACTCAGGATCCAACACATACGTATAGCTCTCCTGGAACATACTCGGTTTCACTCTCAGTCACTGATGAATGTGACAACTCCGCCACCATAACACATGAAGTGGTCACTGGTAATTGTTGTCCTGATTTAATTATAGACGAGAATACTAATTGGACTACTTCAAACCAGCCTCCATCAAATGGAATTTTTCATACTTTAACAGTAGCTCAAGGATTTGCTTTAGAAATTGGGCCAGGTGTAGTATTAAAATTCTGTCCGGGAGGAGCACTTATTATTGAAGCTGGAGCTTATGTGAGAAATCAAGGAACTCTTACCTCCATAGGGGATGTATCCTGGTTAGGTGTATACGTTGAGGGATTAGGTCCAACCGTAAGCCAGCAAAACAATTGCGTAGTGTATTCGACTTCATATGGATGCAGCCCTCAAGGGTTTTACTGGGGTGATGAAGGATCGTTGATTGAAAATGCAGTTATTGGGGTTAGAAATTACGGAACTGGAACTGGTAGTACAGGTGGAAAGATTAGAGCTAATCAAGCTACATTTAATAATAATGCAACATCGCTTCATTTCGCCTCGTACCAAAACTTTAGTAATGTTTCTCAACAACATATACCAACATTATCCACCTTCACAGATTGTACTTTTTCAACAACTTCTACTTATCCAATTGATGAAACATTCGAGAGATTTGTACGACTAGAGGATGTGGATGGAATGAAGTTTGTTGGCTGTACTTTTAACAATGAGTTCATCCCTGAAGTGACATCAGACTTTGAAGATTTTGGAAAAGGAATCCATGCAACTGGTTCGGCATTTTCGGTTATTGCAAATACAGCCGCTAATCCTGGTCCATGTGAATTAGGTGATTGTGAAAATGTAATAAATTCAACATTTTCTGGCTTAGGTCATGGAATCCTTGTTGAAAATGCAACCGCTATTCGACCGTATACTATTACCCAATGTATTTTTGAGAATTGTAACAGGGGCATTACAAGTGATTATGCTACAGGTGGTACAATCTTATATAACGAATTTAGGCTTGGCAATGTGCCAATACATGCATTATACCCTGATCAAATCGGAATTTATTTAGATAGTGATCATTCAGGTTTTGAACTCCAAGAAAATAATTTTATTTATTCAGGGGTAACGAATTCAATCGGGATAATTTGCGCTGGGCTTGGAGGTGCACCAAATTTAATCAGACGTAACAAATTTGATGGACTTCGTATAGCTCATGAGGCGTTTTTTACTAATGCATTTAATTTTGAAGTTAATGGCGCTGGGCTAATTTATTTATGTGACTCTATTGAAAATACCGACCCAAAAGGATACGACTTCGTAATCCCAGATGCTAGTGTCGTTGATAACATCTTCCATTACCAAGCCGAACCAATTAATGGTCCTCCATACGAATTACCTGCAGGAAACAATTTTGCTTATACTGCCAGCGACATGCATAACCCTAATTTTGGCCCTCAAGAAGATTTCTTTTATCGATATTTTGAGGATGGAAATCAAGATCCCCTAACAACAGGGATAGGATATTCTAAGGGGGAACTTCCTGTGCCCAACGAATGTCATATAAGTTTTTGCGCACCTCCTTGTATTGACTTTGGTGATCTAGGGGACATTAAAGGTGAGTATTTTGACCTTACTGCTTATAAAGAAGCTATGATTGCGGATTATTTGACCGCTATTGGTGTCCCTGATGAAGAAGCAGCCCAGGAAGCAATATTAAGAGTAAATTACTATAAACGGGAAGCTTTCATAAGAGCCTATACTGTAGTATCACATCTCTGGCTGGATACAGTCAATTTTGATATAGATACTTTAATAAAATGGTATGGCAACTTAGATACTTATGGAAGTGATATTATGATAGCAGGAGAACTTGCAAGAGCTGGAAGAATGACGGAAGCCCTAGTTGTACTGGAAGATATACCTAGTAATCGAACACTTACTCCTATTCAAGAAGAAGATCTTTCTAACATCATTGAAATCTATAATATCTTAGATGGAACTGCTATATTAGATCTGTCAGTGGCTGAAAAAAGGATAATAAGAGATATTGCGCAAGCCAATATTGGTGCATCTTCTGGTATAGGAAAAGCGATTTTATCATACTTTGGAGAAAATCATCCACGGCCATATTATTTAGGTGAGGTGACCGACCCTCCAATTAGATATCGAAATATAGAAAAAGAGAAAAAGATAAATATTTCAGAGTCTAACCTAAATATATTCCCTGTACCAGCTTCGAATAATGTATTCATAAAATGGTCTGTTCCGAATGTCCATAATATGATGGCTGATTTACTTATAGTAGATTTATATGGAAGATCAATTTTATCCCAGACCATATTATCTGATAGCGGAATTAGTTTAAATGTCTCAAATTGGAATCAGGGAATATACATAGCAACTGTCCGTGATATTAGCGGTAAGATCCAAACTAAAATGTTTGTAGTTAATTAAAATATTTCAAATGCGATTTATTATAATGAGTGCTGTCATGACATTTAGTCTCTTTACTTTATGTCATGACAGCATAAATGCTCAGTCAGGCGGGATGAATCGTCAGTATTTCTTTGATGATCGTAGTACTATCTTTAATAGTGTAATTGAATTCGAGGGTGACCTTGTAGTCCTTGGACAAAGTGGTACAGACTCATCAGGTTTTACAAGTGTTTTTGTACTCCGGATGGATACTCTTGGAGACATCAAAAAACTTGATTTTTATAAAGATCCTACAATGACTGACGATGTTCTCTTAAACAGTTATTTTTTTGACGCAGTCGGTCGCAGTCATGATGGTGGACTTATTGTATTTGGCTCTATGTTTTCCAGAAATAATTTGTACGTGATAAAATTGGATAGTACGCTTGAATTGCAATATTTAAAGGAATATGAAAGTAATTTTTCGTCTAGGTTTGTAAACGATTTGGTGGAGTTAGATAGTTCATATTATGTAATTGGCATGGTTGGAAATGGAATTTCAAATATTGATATTTTTGTTCATAAGTTAGATTTGAAAGGTAACAAAGTTTGGGAGAAAACTTTCGGTTCTCCTACATATTGGGATATCGGTTTATCCAGTGTCATAGAAGATAACGGAATTACAATACTTGGCTCAGAATCGTATGATCCGGATCACTTGCAGTTCAACGATGAACATTCCTGGACTAAAATATTTCATATAGACACGAGTGGTGAGGTGATCTGGTCATGGAAATCAGAAGACAATGAAGAAGGTGGATCTCCTTCAGGACTTATCAAAATCAATGGAACCTACTTTTACACGACAATTCCGACATATCAGGTCAATATTCAGACCATTTGGCGTGCAGCGCAAATTGTTTGCAGAGATGAACTATTTGATATAAAATGGAGAAAGACATATAGCGATACTTTTCATATTAACAGCTTTACTGATATTATTATAGGGGCTGATGGGAATCTATTGACCACTGGACAAATTTTTGATGAGTTTACGTGGGCTTGTGTATATAACATTGATCAACAAAATGGGGATGTTAATTGGTCAGCACGCGATACCGGCATTTACATTCCATGGTATGGTTCCAGAAATGTTATGGGAAGCATTATTGAATTACAAAGTGGTAGTTCAATTGCTGTGGGATATACATTTGATGCGAATACGTTTAAGGAGCATGGATTACTTCTTAAAGTAACTAAAGATGGATGTATTGATACCCTATGCACAACCTCTCTTATTGAGAATACTCAATTAGGTAATCAAAAAAATATAGAAGTTTTTCCTAATCCAGCTTATGAATACATTAATGTTAGTTTAATTAATTCAACTTCTAGTTGTAACTTTACAATTTATGATCTGAATGGGAAGGTTTTATTAAGACAAGAACTCTTTCCTGGAAAGAACGTAATTTATTTTGATGAAAAAATAAACTATTCAGGTTTGTTTTTATGGACACTAGTAAATAATACAGGTTACCTGACTCACTTTGGAAAATTCTTAGTAATAAGATAATTTTTGAATTAAAAAGGAGTAACCAATGAATAGTTACCTCTTTATGTGAACAACTGGTGAGCTGGTAGGAAGTGCTTTTATTCTTCTCCTGATTCATTCTGGATCGATTCATTTTCAGGTGTAGGATTTGAACAAATATGAATGAATCTTGCAGCATTTTCAGCACCTCGAATAGCTTTGAAAATGTATGGTAAATCTGCCCTTAAGACTCTGATCCAATCCTTTATGTAAGCAGCACTATTTGAAATGCTCATAGAAAATCCGGGATCGGCACATAAGAATGCACAACATAACTCAGCGACCAATTCTTACTTTGACAATTCAACTTCCATTTCTTTCAGTGTGGATATTATGGATGATGTTGCTCCTGCATTTGGTACTGTTCCAAAGGATGCCAAGGTTATTTGTCAGCAATTACCTCCCGCACCTCCGGTGTTTGCGAATGATCCTGCACAACCTGTCAGCGTCGTGTATGCACAGATCATAGGTCCGATCAATGGACAAGGCGCATACGATGTCACACGTAAATGGACTGCAACTGATGCTTGTGGTAATTCATCCGAAGCCATTCAGCACATTACCTGGATACCTGATACAGGCCTGGAATGCGATATTTCTGTTCCGGCTTCCGTCAATTGCAATACCCATGGTGTAACTGTATCAGCTGCTGCATCCAGCGGTTTAGGTGGAGTCAGTTTTGCATGGGAGGTCATCGGAGAAGAATGTTTCATTCAGTCTGGCCAGGGTACTCCGGACATTACCCTGTACGTAGGTTTTTCAGAAGTTGAAATAGTACTGACATTGACGGATGGTTTTGGATGTTCTACAGTATGTTCGGCGAGCATTGATTGTATCATTTCTGCACCCAGTCCATTTGCAGGCTCACCTCAGTCAAACGATCCGAAAGCAAATTCGATACAGTTGGGTATTATCAGTAGCAATGATCAACACACTGCAGGATATCTGACCCAGGTAAACCTGTGGCCAAATCCTGCGAACGGAACGCTGAACCTTAGCTTTGAAAGTGGAATGAGCCAGGAGATTAATTTCAGACTGATCAATTTCCTCGGGCAGGTAAGCCTGATTGACAAGATCAATGCACGTGATGGATACAATGCAGAGAAGATTGATATTGCACACGTACCTGATGGAAGCTACCTGATGGAAGTGAAAACGGACAGGGATATCTATACAAAAATGGTGGTTATACTTCGGAATCAATAAGTAAGTCGTCGAAGTTGGCCGGTGAATAGGAACATATAAATCGGTTTCAAAATGGCCTCTGACAAGAGATTTGTCGGAGGCTATTTTTTTTATACTCATGCAAATAAATTGATGATCCCGCGTAAATGGACAGAATATAAGTCGAGTGTTTTTTGCTATAGTGGATATATGATAATTATTTTATATATTTATAATTATTAACCCTGATCGTTTTGCGCTTGTCCCCTCTAGTTAAGTGCTTCAACGCTCACAGGCCTTCATGCCTGTTGAGATATATGCATGTCTCCTATCCGGTTGTCTCTATTGAATCCTGCTTTGTCAAATCCTCTATAATCTATGGTCAACAAAACGACTATTGGTCTTTCATGTATATACTTTTTTTTGGAAATACTACCTCTCTACTTAAATCAACTATTTTATGAAAACAGCTTTTACTCCTCACAGATGTGTAATGAAAGAATTACACATTGCTACATCACCATTTAATTTCTGGCAAATTCGACCAGGCCATCCTTTCAAAATGCTTTCAGTGGTGATGATATTTATCATGTTCCTGATTACAGGGCAGGAAGCATTTAGTCAATGTACAAACGGGGCTGCATTCGGTACGTTTACTGCTCCCTCAGGAAACGGGGTACAATCTATGTCAACATGTATTTTTGGTGGTGAGTACAACACTATCAATGGCGCAGTTGCAGGATCAACGTATGTACTATCCGCTTCAGGTGGTATCGGAAATTACCTCACCATACATCAGGGTACACCCGGTGGTCTTGTCTTAGGATTTGGATTTTCACCGGTTTCAGTGACGGTTACTGTGTCGGGACCCATTTATCTGCATGTGAACACAACCGCAGCATGTGGTACAGATGGAACATGCCATTCTACATTTATACAATGTACAAGTTGTGCCGGAGTCGCTAATGATCTGTGTTCCGGAGCTCTGCCTATTAGTTGCGGACAGACCATCACTAGTTCGACTGCTGGTGCAGGAATTGATGCTGTGCCAACATGCATTACTACGTTCGGAACTGCCCCAGGACTCTGGTATACTTTCCAGGGTGATGGTCAGGTGATTACACTGAGCATGTGCGGATCTACTTATGATACCAAACTTGGTGTGTTTAGCGGCACCTGTGCTTCTCTGACATGCGTGACAGGCAACGATGATTTTTGTGGACTTCAATCACAGGTGTCATTCACGTCCGTATGTGGTACAACTTATTTTGTATTAGCTACAGGGTTTAGTACAAATTCGGGAGCGTTCACATTGATCAGAACATGTACGCCCCCTGATCCTTGTACAAGCATAGGCACATTGGTTTGCACTACTCCGGTTACAGCGAGTGTATGTGGTCCGGGAGCGTGGGGTCCTGGTACATGCGGCTTTAGTACTCCAGGCAAGGAACGTGTATATTCGTTTACTGCTGTTACAACGGGAATGCATACTCTGATGGTTACAGCGGCCAGTGGTGGCATTGGAGATTACTTTTTTAAACTGGCTTCCGGAGGATGTAGTGCTACAGGATGGACATGTATTGGTGATGCCAGCGCCCCTGAATCAGATGCATTTGGACCGTTAACTGCAGGTATTACTTATTACATTCTGTTTGATTCTGAAGTGACAGCAGTTGCCTCCCAAACCTTTCGTATTGATTGTCCACCTGCTGGTTCAGCACCGGCATGTATTGCTTCACCTACATCACCTGTAAATGGATCAAATGCAGGTTGCCCGAATACTACTCAGATTTTAACCTGGCCTGCAGCTCCTACCGCAACCAGCTATGATGTTTATTTTGGATCATCCCTCACACCACCCTTTGTAGCGAATGTAGCAACCACAAGTTATACTACAGGGAGTCTTGCCATAGGTACATATTATTGGCAAATCTTACCTAGAAATGCTTCCGGTGCAGCAGTAGGATGTGCGATTTGGTCATTTACAAAAGGAGATATACTTGCACCCGTTATTACCTGTCCAGCCAACGTAACTGTGAATAATACCACCGGCTTATGCACCGGAGTAATAACTTATGGGTCAACATCTGCTACAGACAATTGCAATGCTCCAGGCATTGTACTGGTATCAGGTCCTGCCAGCGGCTCAACAAATCCTGTAGGTGTATATACGATAATATTCAGAGCGACTGATGCTGCAGGTAATTCATCAACCTGCTCTTTCACTGCAACAGTAAAAGATAATCAGCCACCAACCATCACATGTCCTGCACCCGTAACCATTCAGTGTGCAAGCCTTGTACCTGCTTCGAATATCGCAAGCGTAACGACTGCAGATAATTGCGGTGTGCCAACAGTAACATTCGTCAGCGATGTCACTTCCAATCAGACCTGTGCAAACCGGTATACGATCACAAGAACCTACAGATCAACAGACGCAAGTGGTAATTCGTCAACCTGCGCACAGATCATCACCGTGTTTGACAATATCGCCCCTGTCATCACATTTACTGATCCGATGCTACAAGGAGTTTCAAACGGAGGCACGTTCGATGTGCAGTGTAATGGCCAGGATCCAAACTGGGATCTCCCGACATTCAGCAATGGCAGCATCAGTGCAGCAGACAATTGTTCCGGAGGCGCTATCAATATATCGTATACTGAAACCCTTCAAAGTGAAGGCAACTGCTCTGTCAATGGATACATCAATATCTACCGGCTCAGATGGATCGCAACTGACGTTTGCGGTAACACGACCAGTTCAACCGTTTTTATGAGGCTTGTGGATGATATCCCTCCGGTGATACATGGTGTGCCTGCAGATATCAGTGTCAGTTGCGATGCGATTCCTGCACCACCTGCAAATGTTTTTGCAACCGACGAATGTCTCTGTGCCTGTATCCTGACGTATGCGCAATCCAATCCTACACAAGGTTGCCAGAATGGTCAAACCATACAGCGCACATGGACTGCAAAAGATGATTGTGGAAATCAGGCAGTAGCCGTTCAGAACATCACACTAATCGATATCAAAGGTCCTGAGCTTCAGATCACTCAACCTGAAATAGCCGGCGCAACAAACGGTTCTGTATTCGAATACACCTGCAATGAAGGCGGCATCCCTGAATTTTATGATCATATGAATGCAGGCTCAGTATTTAGTCCGTCATCATGTGGTAATTCGCAAATCACTTTTGACCGGAATAATATTACTGCCAACAATTGTGACTTTTGGGGATACATAGAACAGAAAAAATTAAATTGGACAGGTATAGACCAATGCGGAAATAAAACTGAACTTACCATCTATGCCAACCTGATCGATAATGAAGCGCCAGTTCTGACAGGTGTACCTGATATCATCTGCATGGATGATTTTTCTTTGAACAGTGTAGAGGCAACAGATAATTGTGGACATCCATCAATAAGATATTGGGACATTACTGTTCCTAATCCATGTGGTGCGGGGTTTGCTGTTCATAGAACATATGAGGCATACGATGACTGTGGCAACATGACACGCGACACAGCCATCCTGGTCCAGAATGACCACACCCATCCAAATCTTACTTTTGTAAATCCGGTTTTAGCCAATCTTCATTTTGGAGAGATCCTGATCATTGAGTGCAACGGAAGGTCAATTGGATATTCCGGGTTCAGACCGCAGGATGCTGTTATACAGGATGGTTGTTCGGAAGGATCTACCATCAATTTCAATGAAAGAGTGATTTCATCCGGAACATGTGAAGAAGGTATCATTGCTGTGCTTCAGTTAGAATGGTCATCTACCGATATCTGTGGAAATTACACCATAGAGACTGTTACTGCACATGTCGTGGATCATACGCCACCTGTCCTGGTAAATTTCAAATCCGAAATGAGCATGGGTTGCAATGATGCCATGCCGGAAATTAGTGCAAGTGACAATTGCGGTGAAGCAGTCATGACAATACACGAGAGTATTGTCCCCGGGAATTGTGCAAATCAATATGATCTTCTGCGCACCATAATAGCAACTGATCCATGTGGCAATACAACCACACAGCTGCAAACCATTCATGTAGGTAATACTTCCGGCCCTATCATGAACAGTGTGGAGGAGGAAATATGTGATAATCTTTTGTTGTCGGAGGTTACCGCCTACGATCCCTGTTCTGAACAATTTGTACAGGTCACCATGACACAGGATACATTAGCAGCTTCCTGTCGTGATGGATATGTCATCGAACGCACATGGACTGCATCGGACGCTTGCGGGCATGTATCTCACGTACAACAACGTATCATTGTCGGGGATAATACGCCACCAGAAATTCAGATTCCAACACATTCGGTCATCCGCAATTTCCTTGACAACGGTTACAGCCTGGTATATTTATCTCAAAAGCAAATCGTCGAAAGATTAAATGATCTTGATGAGAGCAGCATCTTTGTACAGGATGATTGTGACAGGCAAGTCGTTCCGGAATTCAATGTGGAGGTCAACTATGCATTCAATTGCCAGGAGGATGGGTATTATGAACGGAGAGTCTATTCATGGGTTGCTTCCGATCTTTGCGGAAATGAATCCGTGCTCACCTTCAGTGTCGATATCATGGATGACCTTGCACCGGAATTTGTTTCTGTTCCTCAGAGTGCAACATTTATTTGCCAACAACTTCCGCTAGTACCGGGTGTGTTGACTGATGATCCTGCAGGACCTGTTGGAATTGAATATACACAGACTATAAATCCGGGATCTACACCAGGTTCTTTCGATGTAGTACGCACCTGGATCGCAACCGATGCGTGTGGGAATTCATCATCTGCTGAGCAACATATTTCATGGATACCTGATACAGGCCTGGCCTGCGATATTTTCCTTCCATCAGGTGTGAATTGTAATACACATGGAGTGCCAGTTTCAAGTGGACTTTCAGGTGGCTTAGGAGGTGTTACATATTCATGGGAAGTGCTGGGTGAGGAATGTTTTATCCAGTCCGGCCAGGGAACGGATGAGATCCTGATATATATAGGTTTTTCACCTGCGGACATTGTGCTCACGGTTGCAGATGCATATGGTTGTTCAACGGTTTGTTCCTCTACATTGGATTGTTCAGGTCCTGTACCCAGTCCTTTTGTTGCTCCATCGTCGACAAGTCCAAGGGATGTTTCCAATACAGCCGGAGTGAAAATTGAAACCGGAGAAGATCTTGTAAAGAAATCAAATCTGGCACAATGGAATTTATGGCCAAATCCTGCAAACGGGACTGTCAACGTAAGTTTTGAATCACACCTTGATCAGAACATTCAGTTCACGTTGACAAATCTTGTCGGTCAGCGAATATTGAGTGAAAAATTCAATGTTGTCAAAGGATTTAATACACACAAGCTTGACGTTGCAAAAATTCCGGAAGGAAGTTACCTGATGGAAATGAAAACTGCAGGAGAGATGAAAACGAAAGTGGTAGTGATACTTCATCACGATTAAATATGCAGTATGGCAATAGAAAAATTGCCATGTTCAAATACGTTTCAAAAGTGAAAAAGAGTTGTCCGTAGTTTCAAACTATGGACAACTCTTTTTCCTTTTTTTAATACCTTACTTACATAATGCAATCGCTATGATGTCAACCTACATTCTTGCTCTTGACCAGGGAACTACAAGCAGCCGGAGTATTCTTTTCGACAGGAAAGGTGATATCGTCGCTGTCTCTCAGCGGGAGTTCAGACAGATCTATCCTCAACCCGGGTGGGTGGAGCACGATGCAGAAGAAATTTGGACTACACAGGTGGGAACTATCGCTGAGGTTGTAGCCAAAGCAGGTATTTCAATGGAACAAATAGCAGGTATCGGGATTACCAATCAACGTGAAACAACTGTTGTCTGGGATCGCAATACAGGCAAACCTATTTACAATGCCATCGTCTGGCAGGACCGAAGGACCGCTCAATATTGTGATAAGCTAAAGGATTCTGTCTACGCAAAGGGAATTCAATCCATGACCGGATTAGTCATTGATGCTTATTTCTCGGCTACTAAAGTGCAATGGATACTTGAAAATGTATTAGGTGCCCGCGATAAGGCCACCAAAGGCGAGCTGGCTTTTGGAACGATAGATTCGTGGCTGGTGTGGAACCTGACAGAAGGAGCAGTGCATATCACCGATGTATCGAATGCATCGCGCACCATGCTTTTTGATATTCATTCCTGTCAATGGAATGACGAATTACTGGAGTTGTTTACGATTCCACACAGTATGCTTCCTGAAGTAAAATCAAGCAGTGAGGTGTATGGTGTGGCCGGAAAAATAATGCACGGATTTAATACTCCCATCTCAGGTATCGCAGGTGACCAGCAGGCTGCTTTGTTTGGCCAGATGTGCATTAAACCCGGCATGGTAAAAAATACATATGGGACCGGATGTTTCATGTTGATGAATACCGGTGAAAAAGCAATTCGTTCAAAAAATAATTTGCTCACCACGATTGCATGGCGGATTGGAGATAAGACGGAGTATGCATTGGAGGGCAGTGTATTTATTGGCGGAGCAGCTGTGCAATGGTTGAGAGATGGATTGAAAATCATCCGGTCATCTGATGAAGTGGAAGCGCTTATTGATAAGGTCGACGATAGTGGTGGCGTATATGTAGTACCGGCATTTGCAGGACTTGGTGCACCATATTGGAATCAGCACGCAAGAGGAAGCGTATTTGGTTTGACAAGAGGAAGCAATGATGCGCATCTTGCCAGGGCAGTAGTGGATAGCATTGCATATCAAACCTATGATGTATTGAAGTCTATGGAAGCTGATGCGCAAATCAGGATAGCTGAATTGAGAGTGGATGGCGGCGCTACTGTCAATAAGCGATTGATGCAATTTCAAAGTGATATCCTGAATACAAATGTGGTGAGACCTGTGATCACAGAAACAACTGCTTTGGGTGCGGCATATTTAGCAGGACTTGCAGTGGGCTATTGGGACAATATAGAGAGCATACAGGAACAGTGGCAGGTGGATAAAGCTTTTGTGCCCCGTATGGAAGATTCAGAAAGGGATTCATTATTGCATGGATGGAAAAGAGCGGTAAAAGCAGCCATCGCATGGGCGGAAATATAAAGTGTACCATCCCTACATAAAACAGAAAAATAATAATATGCAAAGAGAGCTCATGAAGGATCAGCTTCAAGCTATGCCGGAATGGGATATTTGCATTATTGGTGGCGGTGCTACAGGATTAGGCATTGCAGTTGATGCAGCTTCACGTGGATATGCCACTGTTTTATTTGAAAAACATGATTTTGCAAAAGGGACTTCATCGCGCAGTACAAAATTAGTGCATGGTGGTGTCCGGTATTTGCAACAGGGGAATATAAAACTTGTGCTTGATGCACTGCATGAGCGTGGCATTTTTATGCGCAATGCACCTCACCTTGTAAAGAATCAATCGTTTGTCATACCCAATTATGAATGGTGGGAATATCCCTTTTATGGTCTTGGGTTAAAAGCTTATGACTGGATGGCAGGTAGTCTTGGATTAGGGCCTTCTACTTTTTTGTCATTGGATGAAACGCTGAAAGCCGCGCCCACCCTGGATCCTGAAGGATTGAGAGGAGGAGTGTTGTATCATGATGGACAATTTGATGATTCACGCATGGCTATTCACCTGGCTATGACGGCAGCTGATCATGGGGCTGTGGTGTTGAATTATTTCAATGTGGAGGGGTTCATAAAAAATAATGGTAAGGTTGGTGGTGTTCGTGTGACCGATACAATTGCAAAAGAAACTTTTGAGATCAAAGCAAAGGTGGTCATTAATGCAACCGGCGTGTTTACGGATTCAGTATTGCAAGCGGATGATGCCGCAGCAGAATCTATAGTAACACTTAGCCAGGGAATACATCTTGTTTTCGATGCTTCATTTTTGCCTTCTGATACTGCCATCATGATACCACGGACAGAAGACGGACGAGTTTTGTTTGCTGTACCGTGGCATGAGAAATTGATTGTAGGTACGACAGACACTCCTGTTGACAATGCATCTATCGAACCCGTAGCTATGGATGAAGAAGTTGATTTTGTGATAGAGCACATGCGCGATTATCTTACCAAGGAGCCGGTGTATGAGGATATCAAAAGTGTTTTTTGCGGTCTTCGGCCTTTAATTAAAGGAAATCAAAAATCTACTGCATCCATATCGCGTGAACATCACATCTCCATTTCTGAATCCGGCCTGATTTCTATAGCCGGTGGCAAGTGGACTACGTACAGGAAGATGGCGGAGGACGTATTGGATGTAGCAATACAAAGTGCACATTTAACACCGGTCAAGTCCATCACAAATGATTTGCACATTCATGGCTATAAAACGGAAGTAGATTTTAAAAGTCCGCTTTATTATTACGGATCGGATATAGATTTCGTGGAGAAGCTGATGAAAGAGAATACTACATGGGCTGATAAAATTGATCATCGGTTATCTTATCTGAAAGCTGAGATAATATGGGCTGTGCGAAATGAAATGTGCATGACGATAGAAGACTTGCTTGCACGCCGGACGCGCATGTTATTCCTGGATGCACAGGCTTCCATCGATGCAGCGCCACTGGTGGCAAGGATAATGGCTGCGGAAATGGACAAAGATGCATCATGGATCCATCAGCAGGTTGAAGAATATAAATTAATAGCAAAGAATTACCTTCCCTCATCAATCTTAACGCTGAAACCTGACTAATCATGATGGAGCACTTTATCGGAGAATTTATTGGGACTATGCTACTCGTCATCATGGGATGTGGTGTTGTTGCAAATGTTTTGTTGCACCAATCCAAAGGACATAATGGCGGCTGGATCGTGATCACGTTTGGTTGGGCGATGGGTGTTTTCCTGGGCATCATCACTGCACAGCATTTCGGGGGAAGCGGTCATCTCAATCCTGCCGTGACGATTGCACTTGCATTTTTTAAAGACTTTGATCAGACATTAATATTTCCTTATGTCCTGGCCCAGATGAGTGGTGCGATAGTCGGGAGCAGCATTGTATGGCTTGCCTATAAACAACATTTTGATGTTACTGAAGACAAGGAATTAATACGGGCTGTTTTCTGCAATTCACCGGCTATCAGAAATCCGACATTCAACCTTATCACTGAGATCATAGGAACTTTTGTACTTGTGTTTTGTGCATTAGCTATGTCATCACCTACGGATGCACTTGGATCTTTGAATGCATTGCCTGTAGCGTTATTGGTGCTAGGGATTGGTTTGTCACTTGGAGGGCCTACCGGATATGCTATCAATCCTGCACGGGATTTAGGTCCCAGGATTTCGCATTTTTTATTACCTATCAAAACGAAAGGGAGCAGCGACTGGTCGTATTCATGGATACCAGTGATTGGTCCTATCATAGGGGCTGTGCTGGCAACTGTGATTTTCAATATGATATTAAAAATGTTTTAAAAAAGAGGACGCGGATCTTTTAAGAAAATGTAAGATAAATTAAGATTTGTTTCTCTATAACCAGAAGCTCTTCAAAAATTATTAATTGTTTGTTTATATAGTTGATTTGATCCTAAAAAATCTTAATTTTTCCTATAATATCCGCGTCCTCTTTTTTTAGAGACTTTGGATAAATGTTGATTTACAATAAATCTATCCAGAAATGAAAAACATTTTAATTATTTTATGTCTTGCGATACCCGTGCTTAGTTTTTCACAATCACCTGAAGAAAGATTAGAAACATTAAAAATTACGCTTCCCAAAACTCCAAAACCGGCTGCTAATTATGTCAATGCAGTTCGCACAGGGAATCTGATATTTCTTGCAGGTAAGGGACCTACTCATCCGGATGGAACGAATATTACCGGAAAGATTGGAAGTGAATTATCTATTGAACAAGGGTATGAAGCTGCGCGTCTGACAGGGATCAATCAATTAGCTGCATTGAAAAGTGAACTTGGCGATCTAAGCAAAGTAAAAAGGATCGTGAAAGTTTTGGGCATGATTAATTCTTCACCTGATTTTACAGATCATTCAAAGGTGATGAATGGATTTTCAGATCTGATGGTGGAAGTATTTGGAGAAAAAGGAAAACATGCAAGATCTTCAGTGGGTATGTGTTCGCTTCCTTTTAATATTGCCGTGGAAGTAGAGATGGTGGTGGAAGTTAGTGAGTAGTGAGTAGTGAATAGTGAGTGAATCTATTGTTCAAAAAGATTTGCATTCATAAAGTGTAAATTTTTTCAACGGCAGATCCATTTTCCTGTAGCATGTATCGGAAGGCAGCTGAGCACCTATCTCACTTACATAATATCGCTGTTTGCTTTTATCATCCAGATTTACCCTGCAATAACGCATGAAGTAAGCGTAGTAATTCCAGTCATTTAATTCAGGTGATATAGAAACAGTTGAAGTTTCCGGCAGGATTTTTTTAAATATATACAAATCCGCTACTATCTCTTTCTCACGTTTTATACGAGAAGAATTTAAAGCCACCAATGCAATTAATATTATGCTTACCATTATCAAAACCATATTCACAAGATTTCGAATCCTGCTAATGTCTGGTAAAAGGACTAAGGATTGCCTGACGAAAGGAAGCGCCAGCAGGCTTATGACCAGGGCATAGTAGGGTAAAGATGTAGTCAGGTAAAACTCTCTTTGCTCCAAAGTAATCATCAGGGGAACCGATGCACTCATCCCTACGAGAAAGAAAAAAAATATTGCCTTTCTGTCTGTTGTCTGATCAGGAACCCTACGTCGCATAAAAAACCACAAGATCAGTAACGGTATCCCGGGAATTAACAAATGAAAGACAAGCTTACCCAATATCGAAAAATGAGATGTTGTCGTATCCTCGAGATGATTGAATGTTCCTGAAATGCGATGTTCAAGATATTGCTGAAGGCTGGTATGCGATACCGGAATGGAATACAAAATCGCAATGGTGTCCACCGGAAAAATCAATACGGATATAAATTGTGCAACACCTTTTGTGAAATTAACATGCCTGTAAACTATCCAATATAGTACCGGAGCTATAAGCGGAAAAAGACCCTGGAAGCCTTTGCTGAAACCAGCACAGAATGTAAAAAAACCACCAAGTATTAAAAGTAAGTGCGAATTGTTCCTGCAACCCTTGATGATAAAATAAACAGCGAGCAAATCAAACGCGCTCATCGTTACCTCCATAAGATTGTTTTGAAATGCCCAGGGTGTAAGCGGAAAGATGATCCAGACAAGAACAGGCAACCAAAAAAGATCTCTATCCTTATCAGCTACCAGGACCCATATTTTTTTAATCATATAGATATTCAGCAAGGCGAACAAAAAACAATAGAATCGTTCGACGTAAATGGAATCCCCAAGCACTTTATAAAACTGGGCTTGCAGGAAGATGGCTAAAGGAGGCTGATCCGTAAAGTTTGGATGAAATGGGGTTGTATATTTCAAATCCCAGAAAGTGCCTATGTGATGAGCATAGTTATTAGACACAGCGGCATAAAAAAGACCATCACAAAACATCCCGTCTGAGAAAATTGCAAAACCGAAAACCGCTATGAAGATCACCAACGTGAAAAGCAGGAGAGAGTAATTTATATGTGATTTATCCACTTTGGAATGAATGGTCAAAATACTAAACATAAAGATACAAACATATTATACCGGGACATGCCCGGATCGCGATAGTCATGCATATTGAAAAAATAATCTGCATGATGAATATCCAAAACCTGTTTAAAACCCGGCGAATATTAAAGTATCTTTAGTTTTAAATGGAGCGTTAATGCGATCAGATTTACTTCATCATTATTTTTGGATTCTTATTGTGTTCATGTTGAAAGGAACACTAAGCGGTAGCCCATGCCCCGGTATGATTCTTACCAGGCAATCTGCTGTTGATTCTTTTCCATTGCTTGCCTGTGATTCAATAGGAGGTGACCTTATTATCAGAGGTCATAACATTACCAACCTTGATTCCCTGATTTATCTAAAATATGTTGCATTTAATCTCCAGATTGATACTACTGACATAACTGATCTTTCCGGGCTGGCAAATGTAAAACGTTGTGATGCTATTGAAATCAGGAAATGTAATTATCTGACAGATGTTAGCGCCTTGAGCGGGCTTGATACATTGGGCTTTTTATATTTTCACCATTGCGCAGGTATAAAAAATTTAACACTCACGCATTTAATTATATCAGGGTTTAATATTAATTACAATGATTCCTTGTTTGAAATCAATGTTTTTCCCGGAAACCTTATCGACCTTCCAGTTGTGGGGATCGATCATAATCCAAATTTAAGTTCGATCAAAGGATTTTCTGAAATCACTCAATGCAATATCCTTTCCATTGAGTATAATGCCAAACTTGAAATTGTAGATGCATTTAAAAGCTTAACGGTGGCTGGCGGGGTTGATATTAACTATAATAAACAGCTTAAGGAAATACATTTTCTGAACAATTTAAAAATCATTAACCTTCCAAATGGTTTTGGTATCCGGTTTAATGATTCTTTGCGGAGTATCCTATTGCCAAGTATGATTTCATGTAGCAATATGTATATAATCCATAATCCAAAATTGAATGAATGTTGTTTTATTGCAAATCTCCTTATCAAAGGGGTCCAGTTTAATCAGCTGACCACCTATGAAAATGGCCTCCATTGTAATTACCTGGCTGACATTCTTCAATTTTGCCACATCAATGACGCTGACAATGATCAATTTCTGAACCAGGAAGATAATTGTCCTTTTGCAACCAATATTACCCAGGCTGATGCGGACGAAGATGGGGTTGGTGATGCATGCGATAACTGCCCGCTTCTTCCAAATCCATTGCAGGAGGATTCCAACCAAAATTTAGTAGGAGATGTGTGCGAGATTGCTGTAGCAGGTAAAATCGGAATAAATACCATCACACCAAGTGCAGCCTTGCATCTCGCGTCAGGGGATATTTATATACAGGAACCAGGAAGAGGAATAATTATTAAAACTTTCAATGGGCTCTGCTATAAAATTACTGCTGACGAGAAAGGAGTTTTTCGATCCATATTGATCTCATGTCCAAATTAAGGTTCAAATCGCTGATTTTTGAGAACCGATATCTTTCATGGTCTCGTTTTTGATGCTCTGGCCCGAATGGACTATTGAAACTGTTTCGTAATTATTTACATATAATGATTATACTCAGCACAGAATATCCGTTGCAAAGGTTCTTAAAATATAATTGATTAATTTTAGGATCAGTATTTACTCAATCGGCGACTATGAAATTACCTTTACTATTACTCATTCCGATTTTATGTATGCTTGCCCTTAACGGACATGCACAACCAAGCCCTGATTGTACTATCAATGATATATGTGCAACTGCAATGCAATTGCCTGTCATATTGCCGGACCAACCTTATGTCTGTTACCCCGGCTGCAATCTCTATGCTGCTCCGGAATCGTTCGATAATCCATGCGGTACCGGTGACTTCCCTACTGTTTGGTATCAGTTATCTTTTGATCCTGAAGTTACAGTTCTGAATATTGCCCTGTCAAGCTCATTTGAAACACCTGCATTCACGCTTTACGAATCATCCACAAACTGTGATAATATAATTGTCAAACACCTGACAGCAAGTAACCTTGAATGTATTGAGGGCTCTAATGGAGAAGCAGAAGCACTTGGTACAGAAGTGGACACCGGAAAAACTTATTTCCTCGCGATCACGTCAGTCAATAGTATAGGAGGCGATTTTCAACTGTGCTTAAATGCTGTGTCCAATAAATCTTCGTGCGTATTAGACCGGAATATTGAGGTGGTAGCACGATCCAATCCAGGACCGCTCGAAGGACCTTTTGATCCAAAGGAAACAATCAGTATCTGTATGAATGTAAACTCGTACACTGCAGTAGGAAATGGATGCCAATGGTTTCAGGGCATAGTCCCTGTCTTTGGCAACGGATGGGATCCCTCATCCTTTGATAGCCTGGGACAGCCAATGATAGCCACCGTCAATGGAAATCCGATAGGTGAAGCGAGTAATGGACTATATGGTGCTTCTACATGGGATTGGTTTGACAGTGTAGGTTATCATCATTTAAATCCGGCTCTGACGATCATGGATCTCGATGGAAACGGAAGACTTGATATGTGTAATAGCGCATATGAAATGGATTGCCCCGTTGTAGGTGTGACTCCCGGATGTTGTGGTCCTTGCTGGGAGGATCCGGGAGATATCTTACCACCGGGATGGTTTGCTTATGGCATTAATGGTACCTGTGCTACACCCGGCCCTCCTGTGGGTGTCGACTGGGGAGATGGAAATACCTGTGGTGGTGGAATGGGTCCATGGAAATTCTGTTTTGACCTTATTACAAGAGACATACCGGACTGCGCTTTGGATTCTACCCGCAGGGATCTCAGCCTTGGTTTTTTCACATTTGCTGATGGCGAAACGGGTGCATGGGTGGGCAGTGGTTCAGTGTGTGCTCTTGATCATCCCGTTAGGTTAAGCCTGCAGGCAAAATGCGGTCGAATTTCATATGCAACCCCTGAAATACTTCCCTCGATATATTCAGGAGATACGCTGCGTTACGTGATTCATGATGATAGTGTCTTCAGCTGGGAATGGAATCTAAGCCCTTTTTCTGCGATTCCTTATTTGCAAAACCACGGATTGAATGGATTTCAGCTTGAAGCCCCGATCATGAACGAAACCGGCGAACCCATTGAAGCGAGAGGCATTTTTATTGGAAGTGTCCCCGGATCAAATGATCTCGTGATCAAAAAGATTTCCTTTACCATCAACAGTGGTCCGGATACAAATAAAGTATCCACTCACCCTAACCTGGTCAATCAAAGGCAAATCAAGATCTATCCGACACCTTCCCATGACAAAGCCATGATGGAATGGAAATTTGACCTGGTATCCTCTGCAACAATTGAGATCATCAATACACAGGGTGTGGTGGTTCGGGAATACAATGTGCCCTCAGGTATCACCAGATTTGAATTGGATTCGGAAGGACTATCCGCAGGGATCTATTTAGTCAGTTTTCACAACCGGGATTTCAACACGATTACCAGGCTTGTAAAATTATAGGGAGCCTTCACGGGTATCATTATGAAGGCATGAGCCCCTTATGGTATCATTTTTGATCCTTTAGCCTGAATGGACTGTTGAACCGGATATGAATGTATTGATCTACGGCCAATTCTATAAGCCGAACCATAAGGAATGCCTGCTTGATGTCGTGAAAGCGATCCAGCAAGAGGGGCTCACTGCATATGCTGACGCCGACTATTGGTTCCAGGTAGATCCGGTTGTCAAAAAGGAAGGGAATGTGATTCTTTTTGAAGGTTTTGACAAAGCAGATATCGATGTTGTCCTGGCACTCGGAGGTGATGGAACGGTATTGCATGCCATTGCTTTGGTCAATCAACTGCCTATACCTGTCATGGGTATTAACCTGGGCAGGCTCGGTTTCTTATCCAGTATAGAAGGCCGCCTGGGAGGATTTGCAATACATGAACTTGCAAAAGGAAGATATCATTACGATGAACGCACGATGATCTATCTTGATACCGACAGTGATATTTTTATGGAATCACGCATGGCGCTCAATGATTTCACGTTGCACAAAAGAGATACATCATCGATGATCACGATCCATACGTATATCAATGGTGAATTGTTAAACTCGTATTGGGCAGACGGACTCATTGTTGCCACACCCACCGGTTCAACCGGATATTCATTGAGCTGCGGAGGACCTATTATATTTCCAAATTCAGGTAACCTGATCATTACACCTGTTGCACCGCATAATCTTAGTGCTCGCCCTATTGTCATTTCAGATACGAGTGTGCTTTCATTCGAAGTAGAAGGAAGAGCAGAGAGTTTTTTATGTACGCTGGATTCGAGATTTGAAACAGTGACAGGCACAACAAAACTTGTGATACGTAAGGCTGATATTAAAGCCCGGTTTATACAACTGTACAATTATTCATTTCTCAAGACGCTGCATGAGAAGCTCAGCTTTGGAAAAGATTCTCGCAACTGATGAAGCCTGCATTGATTGCATTAGAATGGAATGGAACTACATTGCATGCTGATGTCAGTGAAGGATATTGTATTGCGATTCCCTTAGATCATACGACTGATCAGCCGAATGCATATTATGCACCTTTGTATGAAGCCACTCCTGTCAAAGTAGGTACATGGATCGGTGATACACGTGAAGGAGGAAGCGTAAATTTTTATAACCTCCGCATTAATCCTCATGGTAATGGAACGCATACGGAATGCATGGGCCATATTTCATTACAACGATTTTCGATTCATCATGCCCTGGGTCCGGGATATTTCGTGGCGCAACTTATTTCTGTCTATCCAAATCAAAAGGAAAACGGAGATCGCATCATTGAACAATTGACATGGGAACCGGGAGTAGAGGCTATAATCATCCGGACCATGCCAAACCATCCGGACAAGAAAACCCGTCAATACAGCGGAACGAACCCTCCATATCTCGATTCAAAACTGGTGGATAAGATGGCGGAGGATGGTGTACAGCATTTGCTGCTGGACCTGCCTTCTGTAGACCGTGAAGAAGACGGAGGAGCATTGGCGGCTCATAAAGCTTTCTGGAAATATCCGGAAAACCCCAGAATAAACGCAACCATTACGGAGTTGATTTATGTTGACAATGTAGTACCTGATGGACTATATTTACTACAGATACAAATAGCAGCCCTGGAGCTGGATGCCAGCCCGAGCAGGCCGTTTATCTATCCGTTAAAATGAAACAACCGTTGTACGCCGATCGCTCAGAAACTTACGAGGCCTTCCTGGCTATCGACGCCGGCGCATACAAGGAAAAGATCCAGTATATCGAGGAGAATTTTTTCATGCTGAGGGAGCTGGATGCGGATGAATATTTTGACATGATGGTGCTGTATGCAGAAGCCTTGTTTGAAACTGCAGAGTATAGCAGGCAGGCCAAGCTGGCGGACCATATCCTGGAGATGAGCATAGAGCGCAATATCGTCATGCATCGCGGGCAGGATATTTATTTTGAAACGCTGTTCAAAAAAGCCGCCTCATTGCACAACCTTGATCGCATTGATCAGGCTGTGCACATCCTGAAAGAGCTGCTCAAAATCAACCCGGATCATGAAAGTTCAAAATTGTTTCTGATCAATTGCATTATCCGGCAAAAGAAATATTCGATACGGCCGTATAGAAATGTCAGCCTTGTGCTTTTGCTGTTGAGTGCATTGGTGATTGCATTTGAATTATTATTTGTGCGGCGATTATGGTTTAGTTGGACAGCCATTGTTGAGATGGTCCGCAACGGATTATTTATCACCGGTGTGTTGTTGCTCATAGCAGGTGAGGTGATGGTGAGGTATAAGGCGGTGGAGGATGTGTATAGTTTTACGAAGAATTCGAAGAAGAAGAAAGGGCAGGAGGTGTAAAGTAAGGAATTTCTGATTTACAATTAAATTATTAAAACATGCTAACAAAGGAAGCGGTAAATAAACAAAGAAAGGAGTTGCCGATGAGTTTACACTGGATGAGCTTGTTGAAAGACTTCTCTTTGTTGAGAAAGTTAATCGTGGTCTGAAGGATGTGGAAGAAGGGCGAACGGTAACTGAAGAAGAATTGGATAAAAGAATGGCTAAATGGTTCATCTGATCTGGTCTGAGCTGGCGGTAAGGACGTTTTTAAAATATTCGAAGAGATATTTATGGATTAAAATAATTGTATTGAAGCCTTTTATTAATATTAAGAAAAATAGTTGAAATATGACAGCAGTAGTAGGAATTTTAAATAAGGAGGCTATTGCAATGGCTGCTGATAGCGCAGTCACCATAGATGGTAATAACGGACGTAAAATTTTTAATAAAGCAAATAAGATATTTACATTATCAAAGGAACATCCAGTAGGTGTTATGATCTATAACTCTGCAACTTTTATGGGTACTCCATGGGAGACAATAATCAAAGTTTATCGTAAGCAGTTAGGAGAAAAATCTTTTCAGACTGTCAGGGAATATCAGAACGATTTTATTGAATTTGTTAGAGAAAAACATTTTTTTACTTCTCCGGAAATTCAAATCGAATTTTTAGAGAATTTAGTTGCATTGGTGATTGAGGATGTAATAAAAGAAGTAGTGCGTCAAAATCAAAAATTGATTGAAAACCCTTCTGCTGAAAATCAATCCCTTATTTTGGAGGCACTTGAAAACGAATTTGATACAATCGCGCAGATTTGGAACAATAAAAATGATTATTGCCCTGAATTTGCTGATTACACTTTTGAATCATTTGAAGCGTATACAAATGAAATATTCAATCGGATTAATCAACAACAATTTCTTCAAAATAATATTATTATTTCCGAAGAACTGTTTTTAAAGATCAAACGAACTACATATGCGATCCTTCGTGCCAAGGAAAATATATCAAATTTCACTGGCCTAATATTTGGTGGTTTTGGTGAAGATGAAATTTATCCTCAATTGGTTTCATTGAATATATCAATGGCAGTTGACAATAGATTGCGTTTTTATATTGATGAAAAACAATCTGCGAGTATTACGGTTTCTCAAAATGGAGCCGTAAGACCATTTGCACAAACAGATGTAATTGATACAATATTGTCAGGAATAGACCCTTCTTTGGATAATATATATCTTAATAATTTTGAAGCTTTATTTAATAAATATAATAATGCAATAATTGAAAGCATTGGGGATACCAATCCGTTATTAACCGAACAAATTCAAAAACTAGACACATCTGCTATTGTTAAGGAGTTTAAGAAATTAAATCAACAAATTAAAAAAGAAAACTACATAAGTCCATTAATGAATGCAGTTAGCAATTTATCTAAGGAGGACTTGTCAGAAATGGCTGAAAGTCTCATATATTTGACATATTTGAAAAGAAGAATTACCTTTGCAGAAGAAAGTGTTGGAGGTCCAGTAGACGTTGCAGTTATATCAAAAGGGGATGGATTTGTGTGGATCAAGAGAAAGCATTATTTCAAACCAGAACTAAATCAACATTTTTTCAACAACTATTTTAAAAAATAGCTATATGAGTAACCTATCTTTTAATACAGAGTTACCAAATGATTCACATTTAGACAGGGATTCATTATCGATTTTCAAGCAATCGGCCGGAAGAGAATTGACAATTCAACCGGGGATGTCCGTAAAGGAAATATCAGATATTGTTTCTGAAAAAGTAATAGCGATTGTGAAAGAGCAATTTGAAGCTACAAAAAATCAATATGAAGCGAAAAGGGCAAAAAACTTATAATCATCATCCCATTTGTTGAATATATTTATTTAAAATAATTTTGTGTCAAATTAGTGAAGATTAGTTCTTTGATTCAAGTAACCGGCACATAAATTTCGTATTTCATTTGCCTCCTCATAATCAGAAACTAGATAAGAAAATGCAAGACCATTAGGTTGTTGGGTTTTTGAGAGCAATTGCACAATCCAAATTTTAAATCCGTCGAATTTGATGGGGTTAAAAAAGGATGCGGGATTAATATATTTATTTTGGAGTAAAGGGGGCACTACTACTTACGATAATGCACGGTTAATATGTTCGAGTTGCAATGCAAGCAAAGGAGCTAGATAACATTTAGAGAATTAAGACATAACTTCAATTATAAAAGTTATACATAGTTCAGCTATTTTCACTTTTGGAATGAATAAATACAACCTAAAATGAATTTTTTGAACATTTTTTTTATTTCGCTTTGTGCCATTTTGACACTTTCATCAGCCGCTTCTGCAGAAGAAATTACATTATTCAATGCAAATGGTGATGCCATTGCTTATATTGACACAGACGATGATGATCTAACGATTTACATGTGGAACGGTACACCTGTAGCTTATCTTGTGCCAGACGGAGATTCTTTCCAAATATATGGGTTTAATGGAACACATATGGGTTGGTTTGAAGCAGGTTTGGTGCGTGATCACAATGGTGATGTTGTTGGCTTTAAAGAAGGCGCCGCTAATATTTACACAAAGTATGAGCCCTATAAGTCTTACAAACAATATAAGCCCTATAAGTCTTACAAGTCATACGCCCCCTATAAACCATACTACAGTACTCAGTTTTCCAATGAGCCATTATCCCTCTTCTTAATGAGAGGAAAGTCTTAAAATATGCCCCAACCCGACATCAATTTCGATAAGGAACTCTGGGACGCCGCCAATGAACTGAGAGGTGCGGTTTCAGAAAACAACGATAAAGTTTAATGTACTAACATGAAAATAATTTACCTGTTACACATATGCATATTTTTAATCATTCCAGTTTCAATCTATTCACAAAATAGTATCTCAGATTATTACACCTCATTTGACAAAACAAAAATCCATTATGAAGTCTGGGGCGAGGGGAAACCCATTCTCCTGATTCATGGATTTACGGGCACCTGCAATGATTGGAAAAACAAACCACTGGCCGACAGCCTGCTTGCGAATGGATACAAATTGATTTTGGTAGACTTAAGAGGGAATGGCTTGTCGGATCAACCTGATAAACCTGAGGCGTATGCAAATAATGCAGAGGCAAAAGATTTAGTGGGGCTCATGCAATATTTAAAGATTAAGAAATACGATGCTGTAGGCTACTCACGAGGATCAATCATTTTAGCCAGCTTACTTGTATTGGATAAGCATTGTAAGAGGGCAGTATTGGGAGGCATGGGTGCTGATTTTACAAATCCAGATTGGCCAAGGAGGATTGGTTTTTATAATGCCCTGATGAATGACACTATTAGCGGTTATGAGGGTTTCCGGAAATACATCGCCGGTAAAGGACTCAATCCGTTAGTATTAGCCAGCCAGCAAAAAGAACAACCTTCAACTTCAAAAGAAGAACTTGCAAAGCTAAAACAACAGGTTATGATAATCTGCGGAAACGAAGATACGGACAATGGGAAAGGCTCGGAGTTACAGTTACTTATTCCGTATTCAAAGTTTGTCGAAATAAAAGGAAATCACAATTCGTCAGCGTATACTGTGGAATTTGCTGAAAAGATATTATTGTTTTTAAAACAATAACGTTTATCGATTAATGTCTTTAACTACTTAATTTTCACATTTTCACATTGCCATATATTCCGCCCCACCTTTCGAAGAAAATACAACACTTCCCCAACTTTATCCTGACTACATTTACAAATGCGCCAACTTGCTGCCATTATGTTCTCCGACATGTCCGGGTATACTGCCCTGATGCAGCAAAATGAGCAATCAGCCAAAGAAAAGCGTCGAAGGCTGAAGAAAGTCCTTGAAACTTCTGTGCCTGCACATCATGGAAAAATACTTGAATACGCCGGCGATGGTGCTTTGAGCATGTTTAACAGCGCCATCGATAGCGTGCATTGTGCAGTAGAAATACAACGGATATTGCAACAGGATCCCAAAATCGATCTGCGCATCGGCATACATCTGGGGGATATATCCATAGAAGACGGAGCTATTTTTGGGGATGGCGTCAACATTGCTTCCAGGATTGAATCACTGGCTGTTCCGGGTTCCGTTTTTATTTCAGAAAAGGTATACGATGAGATCAGGAACCAGGAGAACCTAACAGCCTGTGAAATGGGTTACTTCGAATTAAAGAATGTCATCAGGCCTGTCCGCATATTTGCATTAGACAGCGAAGGACTTATGGTTCCTTCCCGTGATGTGCTGAAAGGAAAAACCAAACAGCCCAGCAGACGTATTGCTGTACTTCCTTTCGTCAACATGAGCACCGATCCTGAAAATGAATATTTCAGCGATGGCATGACGGAAGAATTACTGAATGCCCTGACGAAAGTAGATGGCCTTCAGATCACAGCAAGAACATCATCATTTGCATTTAAAGGAAAGAACATTGATATCCGCGACATCGGAACACAGCTAAACGTGGACAGAGTATTAGAAGGAAGTGTGCGTAAATCCGGAAACCGTGTACGCATCACTGCACAGCTCATCAATGCAGATGATGGATACCATATCTGGAGTGAAACCTATGACAGGGACCTTACCGATATATTCCAGGTGCAGGATGAGATCAGCAGCATGATCGCCAATAAATGTCGTAAGAATTTAGAAGCGAAAAAACATGCAGAAACACTTGTAAAGGCACCCACCCAAAATCTTGAGGCGTATACGCTTTTTCTGAAGGGCCTGCATTTTCATAATAAGATCACTCCTGGTGATGCAAGGAAAGCAATAGAATGTTTTGAAAACGCAATCGCACTTGAACCTGAATATGCTAATGCGTATGCGATGGCTGCAACAGAGTATGCTTTCCTGGGAGGATCAGGACAAATGCCACCCGATGAAGCTTTTGAAATCGTACACCGGTATAGTGACCTGGCTTTACAACTGGACAGCACACTCGCCGCCGGATACGTGGCTAAAGGTTCGGCATATTTGTTTTACGATTGGAATTGGGAAAAGGCTTATGATGCATTGCAGAAAGCAATCAAACTAAATCCTGCTGCCACTGAAGCTCACCAGTTGCTTTCATTTTATTATATGATCACAGGGCAAGGGGAAGAAGCTGTTAAGATTATGGAGGAAGCGTTCCAGATGGATCCCCTATCGGTGATGGTCAACAAGTCCCTGACGGATGCATACCAGTATGCGGGAAGAAATGATGATGCATTGAGACAAGCTGATTATTTGCTTGACTTACATCCGCAGATGCTTGTGGTGCGGGAGTTAAAAGGTTGGGCGTATGGTAACAAGGGAAACTGGAAGAAGGCTGCGGAAATATTTGAAGAGAATCATAAAGTACTGATCAAACATCCTTTGAAAGGACAATTTCCATTAGGAGTTGCCTATGGTAATTCAGGAGAAACTGAAAAAGCATTGGAATGTATCCATAAGATAGAACAAAGGCAAAGGGAAGAACCGGGTCTTGTATTGGATGCAGACTTAGCCATGATCTGGCTGTCATTGGGAGAAGTAGACAAGGGATTTCATCATTTGTTTCAATGCGTTGAACGTAAGATGGGACCAGTGGCGATCATCATTGAATTTCCTACATTCAAAGTGCCGAAGGATGATTCCCGGTTTCGATTACTGAAAGAGATGTTGGGATTAGCGGAGTACGTGTAGTCAATAAGGAAACACAAAAATCCCCTATTACCCCTAAATCCCCTTTAGGGGATTTAGGGGTAAAACAAAATTCTATCACCGTATCAACGTCACATCCCCTTTCACCCTCGTCTTTGTTCCATCTCCTAAAGTCAAATCAGCTACATAAGCATAGACACCCGGATTGAGATCTTTACCGTAAGAAATACCATCCCACCCTTCAAAATCTTTCAACAGAAATTCATCTTTAGCAAATAACATTTTACCCCAACGATCAAAAAGGACCAGTGAATTCACCCACGTATTGTCAAGTCGACTGAAGATAGTCCAGCGGTCATTGAATCCGTCATCATTCGGAGAAAATACATTGGGTACAAAGATCCTGTCAAAATTATTGCTATCCAGTGTCACACTGATATAGGTTTCCAGATCATACACACAACTATCAGCATCTGTGATGTGAACTATCAGCAAAGTTGATGAATCCGGGAATGCCCACGTCGCTGAACAGGTATCACAACTTAAAAATGTATTTGGAATCCATTGGAAATGCAAACCATTTTCATTTACATCCCCTGTGACGATCACTTCTACACTATCGCCCGGATGAATATCGAAATGCGGTGGTAATGAAAAACTTAACGATGGAGTACTTTGGATATTAAATGTTTCGTTGGCAGAACAACCATTTGCATCTACTACATTAACGAAATATGATCCGTCATCCAGTGTGGTTACAATTGAATCCCCCTGCAAAATCGGATCCCAGAAATATTGAAACGGCCAGCTGCCCTGTACAGTTAATTCAATCGAACCAAGATTGATGCAATCCCAATCCGTCACACCTGAAATGATAAGTTCCGGCAACACAGTAACATAGACATCAAGCGTTGTATCACAACCTGACCCTGGTTGGCTTAAGAGGAAAGAGTAAACACCAGCCTGAGTAATGGATTGCCCCTGGATCAGCACTGAATCTCCCGCACATAGTTCTTCCTGCTGGATAAGGAACACATCAGAACATGAAGGAGCCAGTAAAAAATCAAAATGCACAGCGCCGCAAAATGTATCGGGGACAAAAGCCAATCCAAACAACAGTGATAAACCCTGAGGCAGAATCGTGCTATCCACTGAAACAAAATAATGACCGGGATGAAATTCCTCAACGACATTACCATTACTATCCGTCAATCCAATAAATGGTGCATGATTGATCCCTTCATCAATGACAATTGTGATTCCTTCGATGACTGTATCTGCAGGAGACAGCACTCCATTCTGATCCACATCCACCCAGACAGTAGTGCTGATTTCAATGGTATCTGATATTACAACGTTCACTGAAAAAGTAGAATCACAACCCAATTCACTTAATAAATGGATAGCATAAACACCTGTATCACTCCAGATGCTGTCTCCATACATGACGATCTCACCCGGACAACTTTCGATCGTCTGATCAGGCCCGGCTACTGTACAATTCTCCATAAGCAGCAATGAGACGACGATTGAATCATCACATGTCACTATCTGTGCATTCACGCTATCGATGATCACTTTCCATTGTGAAGAAAGCAAAGCAAGATTAAAGTATGCAGTGTATGAAGATGCAGGATAATTTTCAAAAACAAAACCTCCATCCGCTTCTGTAAATGTTTCGCCATGCTGGAGGCCATCAGAGGATTCGATGATAATGGGTATTCCTGATAACAACAAATCAGCAGCTGTGATCAGCCCATCTCCGTCGACATCCATGTATGTAAGTACAGTAATGCTGCCAACACCTGGATACAGGGAAATATCCAACGGATCAGATGTTGCTGTACAACCATTACTTGTAGTCACTTCAATCGTATAACTTCCATCAGTTGTGATCAGGTAATTTGAAGGCCAAAATGTGCCTGATTGATACAAAACGCCATCCTGATAAATATTCCATGAGGTCACGTCATCAATAGGAGGAAGACACACTGAAAGCGGATCACATGCAATATGACATCCGCCCGGAATCTGATCAACCGGTGCAGAAGGATTAATCAATACAACATTACTTTCTGCAGAGCATCCGTTTTGATTAACAGCGGTCACATGATAAGCACCGTCGACAGATGTAGTAATAGTTGTACCAATCTGTCCGTCTGACCAATGATATAGGATGCCGGCCTGTGGATTAGTGACCTGCAGCGTGTTCACATCAAAGCTGCATCCGCTGCCGCTTGATAAAGTGATGATCGGAGTATTTGGAAGTGAATAAATTTCAACAACATAAAATGCAGTATCAGATCTGCAACCTGTTGCCTGAGCAAAACCGGTTACAAAATACTCATGCCAACCAGCACCGGGAAGATTACCTCCTTCGTCTGTAAATTCAATCTCTGTATATATTGAACCAGTGCTCCAGTGAATGGCGAGACTCCCTTCGAAAAATGCCTGCAGTTGAAACTCAGTGCCTTCACATAAATGCAATGTATCATGCCATGGTCCAAATTCACCCAGACTTAGCATTTCATGTCCCTGGATAAAAACATTGGGCTTAGCAAGTACTGTTATAAATTGTGGTGGAGGTGAGTATGTGCAATGAAATCCGTCTTCTATCAGCACACTATAATTGTCAGTAGACACTACTTCAATCTGCGAATTCAATTCACCGGTGTTCCAATTCCAATTCACACCACCAGCCGGTGCAATCAACGTAACAGTATCGCCAAAGCAAATCGTATTGGAAGGAATGACACTGATATTGCCGCTCAACATATTGGCCCGAATGTCAACCGGGATGGTGCCCTGCGAACGACAGCCATAGATATCTGCAGCTGACACTGTGGTTGAATACAATCCAGGCAAGCTATAGGTGTGAAATACTTCTTCAGAAGATGCCATGTTCAAAATACCACTGCCCACATCACCAAAATCCCAAAGGACATCAAATACATTTCCAGGCAGGAATAATCTGTATGCTTCATCTTCGCAATACACGGGATCATAGACAGGAGATAAAACGGGACCGGCAGAAATATGGACAGAGCTGGTTTTTGTGGTTATACATCCGCTGGCCATCGTTACCGTAAGGGTGACTGAATAATCTCCTGCAGATGCAAATTCATGTAACGGATCCTGGTCGGCAGATTCATTCAAGGGACCGCTGGAAGGATCACCAAAATTCCAATGCCATGATGAAATCGTTTCGCCGGGAATAAAAGTGGTGAGATCTTCAAAGTCAATCTGTGCATTTACACAAGTTCCTGTTGATTTGAAATCAGCAACCGCGCGAATGGTGTCTGTGAAAGATTCAATATGTCCACAATCTGTCAAATCGTATGGATAGCCCGCAAGATGACCCAACAAGAGAAGGTGATAATACCCGGCTTGTAAATAGGTATGATCGAGTACATCCACATTCTCAACTCCGAGAATGCCTTCACTGATACTCCAGATGAACCATGTCGATTGGCCCGGGATTAGATTTGGCTCCTGAGGTGTGTAGTTCCGGATAGGACATTCAGGTCCTGTTGAATGAACATCGAAATTAAAAATTTGATAGGTACACCCTCCACCTGGTAAACCACCTCCGCCACCTGAACATCCACAACAATCACTAATGGTAATTTTCGGAGAGGATGCAGTACAACCATATTGATTGACAACAGTCACATAATAGGTACCAAATTGCGTCAGGGTATATGTTGCATCTGTTACACCTGTGCTGACATCATCTTTGAACCATTCAAAAACATATCCATCACCATCCGTGTTGGCTACCAGATCTACTCCTGCAGGTACCGTATTGCAATAATTATTATCGCCGGGGCTGGTGACATAGACTGACGGGGCCGGATAAGATGTGATCGTAAATGTTTCAGTGGAAGAACATCCCAAAGCATCTGTTACTTCTATCGAATATGTTCCTGGAAAAAGCAGGACATTATTCGCGGTACTTAACACAGATCCGGTCTCATTTTTCCAAATATGATCGAGTAGTGGCTGGTCTGTTGACATTGAAACGGTTTCATTTGCACAGGCAGCAAGTGGTCCTATCACATTAAATACCGGAAGAGGATGTATTGTGATCGCCATGTCGATAATTGTACCGCATGTACTTAATCGAAGTGTAGCAGATCCGGATTGTGCCCAGAATATTTCTACATGATTCAGATCACTCCGGCGTACTTCACCAAAGTCTGCCGGAATAATTTCCCATTGATAATCTGATCCGTTGATGTACGGAATCGTATATGCTTCAATTGAACTGAAGCAAACATCCTGTGATCCTGATATCACCAGATTAGTTGCAGGACTTAATGTAATGCTGACGCTTCCAGAAGCACATTCGGGGTATTGAAGGTCTGTGTGAACAGCCTCTACGATGTATGGCTGTGTGGTTCCAAAAACATGTTGAATGGATTGTCCATGGTCATGCGATATCGAAGCACCATCGGTGATGGTCCAGTACGTCGCGAAATTTCCGGCCTCCACGATTGTGTATCCAAACGGTTGACCCGGACATATCTCAACATCTCCTTCGATACCCAATGGCGTATCCGGAATGGCGGTAACTGAAATTTTTTGACGCACCAATTCTGTGCAGTAGGCAGAAGAAGAACTTTTAGCCACCCAAAAATATTCACCGGGCGGATATGAAAATGTGTGTGTGAACGAAGAAGATGGACCAAAAACAGTTGAAACTGTTTGTCCGTCTTCATCTTCAATATGCCATTGCACATTTGCTGGTAAAGGCGTTATAAATCCTGCAGTTGCATTAATCGTAGCATCGGCATCCTGGCAAACATGAGTATCTCCGTTCAATTTTATTTCCGGTGTAATGCTTACTGACAATACATCCTGACCTGAACATCCAAGGAAACAATTCCCATAATATACTTCTACATCCGAAGTCGTCACTACATTGACATCATCCCATTTCACAGCAATCGCATTTGTCCCTTGTCCTCCCATTATGTTTCCTGCAGAAGATATTTGCCAGAAATATTGGGTGCCTGGAAAATATGGTGCACTATAGGTTACGATTCCACCAGTGCATACCTGTGCATCACCACTGACAGGGCCATCCGGAGTAAGAATGGGGATATGAAAGGTATTGGTGTACGAACAATATGTTGTAGCGCAACCACTGACAGAAAGATTGATAAGTCCCTCCGGGCCATCATGCCATATGATCTCGATGAAATCATCCGTGGCCTCACCCCCATTGACGATAGTGCCATTGGAAGATATTGACCAGTTATATTGTGTACAACCATTTGTGGTAGCGGTGTATCGCTGATGGGTTTCGGGACAAACTGTATTGACACAATCCAGTGTCGGAGCAGGGGCAGGCAAAACTTCTACAATGATTTCTTTTGAATCTCCGCACATGCAAATGCTTTCTGCATCAAGAGTGACCGTATAAAAACCTTCTGATGAATAAGAATGTATGGCATCAAATCCTGTAGATGTAGTCCCATCACCGAAATGCCATGTATAGGAAAGGCCATTGAAAGAAAGATTTTCAAAAAGGATTTCCTGGAATTTGCAAACGGTGAGCGTTTCCTGGCTGAATGCAGGGGTGGTCTGAAAGTCAGCAATGGGTAGTGGAAGAATTTCGAAACAAATACTGGTAGGACAAGGTCCTGTAAAAGCTGTAACCGAACCTGATCCGGCACTTCCCCATGTCACCTCTATAATATTGCCATTCCCACCACTACCATCGACAAATGAGTAAGTTTCAGCCCCGGTTATATTGACTTCGTATTGGAAGTCATAATATAAAGTTGAAGTACTTCCGGCACAAACCTGGTAACATTTGGATAAGGAGTCAATCACATAGCAACCCTCAACTCCTATGGGCGTAGTTGTCCCATTTACCACCTGTATTATCAGAGAGTCTGAAAATAATTGTTGATTTAAATTGAATGATGTCGCAGTTAAAATATAAGTTCCGGGAGCATAAAACCCAACTAAAGCAGTAGTCACGGAATTGGTATAGATGGACGCACCGCCCAATGGGTCAATTGACCAAATGGTATTTGTCAATTGTTGATTGGAATCGATGGTATAGGTCGCAAATTGGGATTCACATAAATTGATGAACAGAGGACCTTCTATTGAATAATGTTGTCCAAATGTCCTACCAACAGATAGACAGGCCAGGCAGAGAATGATAGATATACGTAGCAAGTGAGAAAGGTTTTCGTTAAGATAGCTGTAAAAAAGAGACCAGTTTTATGAAAAACGCTGCTTTGGGACACCCGGGAATAGTTTGAGAATTTGGATAGAATATATTTATCAGGATGAAAAAGCTTTCAAAGGTGAAAACAAAATAACTTTACATCATATAAGATACATATGAAAAAATATCGATATCTCCTTTTCATTTGCCCACTTACTGCAATCCTTCTTTTTCAGACAGCTTGTAATAAAGAAAAATCTGATCCTGATGTAAAAGCTCCAAATGTGCTGATCTTTTCACGTACGAAGGCCTTTCGCCATGAATGCATCGAACCAGGAACTATTGCATTGGAATCTTATTTCAAATCGCATGGTGTCACCTCTGTGCATAGCGAAGATTCTTCTATGATAACTGATGATAATTTAAAGCCATTTGATGCAGTGATATTTTTTCAAACCACGGGTAATATTCTTGATTCAATGCAACAAATTGCATTTCAAAAATTCATCCATTCGGGAAAGGGATTTATGGGCATTCATTCTGCAGCTGATACGGAATACGACTGGCCCTGGTATGTCAACCTGTTAGGAGCACAGTTTGCAAGTCATCCGGATATTCAAAGCGCCACATTACAAAAAGCAGACACCACACACATTGCTTGCAAGCATCTGCCAGCCAGGTGGACCAGGACAGATGAGTGGTATAATTTTAAACAACCACCATCCAATGTGCAGGTCCTGCTGACAATAGACGAATCTACTTACCAGGGTGGGACTATGGGCGCTAATCATCCGATGTCATGGTGTCATGCATATGATGGAGGCAAATCATTCTATACAGCCCTGGTTCACACGGTGGAAAGCTACCAGGACACTTTATTTTTGGAACATTTGCTGAAAGGTGTATTATGGGCTGCAGGCAAGTAAAGAGAAGATAAATTTGGTAAATACCATGATTGTCGGTACTAAATGACGCCTGTCCCCTGATTTTAAAAATCAACCTCTTCAGATTTAGCATGACCGCACACCGCATATTGCACTCTGCCTTGTGCTCTCTGCTCTCTGCCCTATGCTCTCTGCCATTTTAAGCCTACCTTTACACCTGTAACAGAATTTCATAACAGACAGGCAACCCAAGCTCCCCGGCCACGCCTCCTCCGATCACAGACATCGTAAATTTTATGAGTACATTTCAAGAAATGGGCCTCAAAAAGGAAATCCTCGACGCTATCAGCGAGATGGGTTTTGAGACGCCTACATCAATCCAGGATAAAGCCATTCCTGTCATCTTATCCTCATCGAAAGATATCATAGGACGTGCGCAAACCGGTACCGGGAAAACCGGTGCATTTGGCCTGCCCATACTCCAAAAGCTGAATCCCAAATCCGAGCATGTCCAGGCTTTGATCCTTTGCCCTACAAGAGAGCTTTGTATCCAGATCACAAAAGAGATCCAGAATTTTGCAAAGCACCTTCTTAATGTCAGGGTCATACCTGTTTACGGAGGCTCCAGCATGGATACCCAGGTCTATGCATTAAAACAAAAAGCTCAGATCGTCGTCGGCACACCGGGACGAACACTTGACCTGATCAACCGCAAAAAATTAAAGCTCGAAGAACTACAATGGGTCGTGCTTGATGAAGCGGATGAAATGTTGTCGATGGGTTTCAAGGATGACATGGATGCTATCCTCGCAACCACTTCGAAAGAAAAACAAACTTTACTTTTTTCTGCTACCATGCCGCATGAGATCATGCGGATCGTAAAGACCTACATGAAGGATCCGATCGAGATCGCGGCAGAACAGATTCAGACAGGTGCTGATAATGTCACACATCATTATTATGAAGTTCAGGCAAGGGATCGTTATGTAGCACTCAAGCGTATCATCGATATGCAGCCTGAGATTTATGCCATCGTTTTTTGCAGGACGAGAGCAGAGACAAAAGAAATCGCTGATAAACTTTCATCCGAGGGATATAACTCTGATGCATTGCACGGTGACCTGAGCCAGCAACAACGTGAGTATACATTAGGAAGATTCAGATCAAAAACTTTACAGCTTTTGATTGCAACGGATGTTGCAGCACGGGGCCTTGATGTAAGTGATCTTACACATGTCATCAATTACAATTTACCAGATGATCCGGATACATACATACATCGAAGCGGAAGGACAGGTCGTGCGCATCGGAAAGGAATATCCATAACGATAATCAATTCGAGAGAAAACAATCGTATACGCGATCTTGAGCGCCGTGTGGGTAAACCATTCGAACGGAAGAAAGTCCCTACAGGAAAAGAAATATGTGAAAAGCAATTATTCCACCTTGTTGAAAAAGTAGAAAATGTAGAGGTTGAAGAAAAGCAGATCATGGAATTTCTGCCGGTGATATTTAATAAGCTGAGCTGGCTGGACCGTGAAGAATTGATAAAGAGATTTGTATCTGTTGAATTCAATCGTTTCCTTGCGTATTACAAGAATGCCCAGGATATCAATGTAGAACATCGTAAATCATCTGATAGTAATCGCGGTGAGAGGAGTGAGAGAAGTGAGAGGGGTGGCAGAAGAGATGATCGGTCCAGAGATGATCGCCCTAGAGAAAGAGGTCAGGGAGAGCGCAGAAGTGAAAAGCCATGGGAAGATCGCAGAGAAAAAAGAGAAGCAGCAGGCAGCAGGGATCAGGGAAGCCGATATGAGAGAAGTGAGAAGAAAGATGATCGCAAGCCTGCAGAATTTGAAACACGGGATCGAAGCAGTAAACCTGCTTTCAAAAGTGAAGATCGAAAGCCGAGTGAACGCCCTGACAGGGGGCCAAGAGATGATTGGAAGAAAGCTGAAAGGCAGGGTTCAGGAAGTAGAGAAGAGCGGGCACCTAAAAGAGATAAATATGCTGATAAGCCAACACCGGCTAAACGTGGTGAGGATAGGCCGAAGGTAAAATTTGCTCCGCTCGTGATCAATCTGGGTACAGTCAATAAATTTAATCCGAAAGAACTTTTATCACTCATCAATCAATACATGCCTGATCAGGAAGCCCAGGTGGGTAAGATTGAAGTGAGTTATACACATACCATTTTTGATGTTGATGCAGATTACCAGGACCAGGTGATCGGTGCTTTTCGGAAAGCTCAGTATAGGGGCACGAAAATTATTGTAGATCAGACGAGGAAGAAGAAGAATAAAGAAATTTAGTATTCAGTAATCAGTTCTGTGGCGCATCCTCTGCTTTCGTGAGTCGTCAGGCGTGAGTCGTGAGTTTTTGTAATTTGGATAGGAATCAATTATTGCCTGTCAGATGATAAGACTCATTTACTTTCTCGTTTTTATACTATTCATATCGACAAATCATTTATCTGGCCAGATAAATTGTATTGCACCTGATAGTATTGTAGAGCAGTATAAGGATGATGCTGATCGTTTGGCATTTCGATTTCGAAGTTTTCTTTAGAAAAATTAAAAGGTCCCCTTTAGGGGATTTAGGGGTAAAGGCGTAAATTTCATATTCAATTCCTGATTATGAAATCCACACTTATTCGCTTGTTTTATCTAACCACTCTTTTTTCCTGTCATCAATTGATTTCTCAATCTGTGTCCTTACCTGAACTAATCCGGGTCCCTTACAAAAGCCATGGAGAAAAAGTGCAGAAAGATTTTTATCTCTATCTGCCTTATGGGTTTCACAGCAGCAGCCCTGATCGCAAATGGCCTGTCCTCATGTTCCTGCACGGAAACGGAGAGCGCGGCAATGGCCGTGAAGACCTGGACTGGGTGACAGTGCATGGGCCCATCTATGAAGCGTGGGTACAGAAGCGCGATCTGCCTTTTATCATCATTGCACCTCAATTACCGATGTATGGAATGGATTCTATATCCTATATACGGGACAGGAAACCAGAGCAAATTCCGAAACGATTAGCTGCCGGTGTGCCGGACAGACCGGTAGAATTTGCAACACCGAAAAAAATGGAACCGCAGGATGCTAATGCATGGCCTCCGGTAGTATTACCACCATCAGGTTGGGAGAAAGAGGAAGAAGATCTGATGGATATGGTTGAAACCGTGATTAAAAATTATAATGGCGATTCAGATAGAGTATATCTCACAGGTCTTAGCTATGGTGGTTTTGGTACATGGTATATGGCCAGTAAGCATCCTGACACATGGGCAGCTATTTGCCCCATTGTGGGATGGGGCCATCCGGATTTAATGAAGCCAATCGCAGAACACCAGATACCTGTATGGGTGTTTGCGGGAGGACGTGATGAAGGCGTTTCTCTGAAATATTTTTATGCAGGACTAAATAAGCTTGAAGAGCTCGGTCATAAGGATGTTCGGTTTACGATCGAGGAAGATATGGGTCATGATACATGGAGAAGAGTGTATGGTGGTGAAGATGTGTATGCATGGTTGCTATCGCACAAGAAAATGTAATTTAATGTGAAGCTGCTTTTCTTCATCATTTGCTTTCATGCCTTTCTTTTGGTTCAGGGCCAGCTCCCCGACTATCATGTCCAGCTATTCGATGAATCTTTCGGCATACGCACCAGCGAAGTCAGAAAAGTATTGATGGATCACAAAGGATTTGTCTGGATCCTGAATAATGACAGGATTCAACGGTTTGATGGGAAGCATATTAAAGATTATATTCTTGAAGGATCAGTGCACCAGATGTTTTGCGACCGGCATAACCATATTTGGGCTTCTTCTCTTTCCACTTTATTCAAATATGAAAATGATCGCCAGGGATTTGTTCCTGTCAAAATCGATACGATTAAGAATTTAGGCGTGAGCAATATTTACCAGTTTCCAGGCATGGATGTCTGGGTATGGACTTCAAATGGATTTTATGGTTATAATGAAACCACAAAAATTTTCACTAAAAACGAAGACCCTGTTATTGGCAATTTGGGGCGGACCCAAAATAGGGGAACAGATGCAACGTCCACTTCTTTTTTCTTTTGCATGGATGACTCTATTGTCGCATACAATCTTTCGACACATTTGCGCAGGGCACTTCCTTTGCCTGAGCACAATATCCGGTTCGTCAATGCTTTGACAGATGACAAAGTCTTTATTTCTATCTGGAAAGGAATCCTCTACCTGTATGATTTTTCCAAAAAAGAAATCAGGGATATTGATGTGGCGAATCATCGGCTTCAAGTACAGGATGAATTTATTACTGTCTTCGAAGCGTTGCAGATCAGAAAAGATTTATACCTGCTGGCTACAACAAAAAGTATCATTGAATATGACATCGGGACAGATCATTTTCGTAAGTTGAAATTGTTTCATAAAGGCAAACCACTCGAAGGCAACCTGGTGTTTAACGATCTACATATTGATTCTACAGGGATTGCCTGGGCTGCTTATGCTAACTATGGCCTGGTCGTGTTCAGACCTGGAAATGAAGAGATTGGCCTGGTAAGAAATTATGAACCTGAGATTAATAAAGCCTGGGACAACCATGTACGCAATTTTGCCGAAGATGATGATGACCATTTATGGTTGGCAACATTCAATGGCTTTGTTTCGTGGGATATGCAGACCGGCATCATACAACCTTATTTTGCGAAAGAAGGTGGTACCGATATGTTGAATCATCCATCCATTCGCGGTATTGTATATGATGGAACCAACCTAATATTAGGCCAGACCAACCGGGGCATCTGGATCTATAATCCGAAGACCAGAATATACCGGCGTCCTTCTTATCTGCCTGGCGAAGAAGGTGAAATGACCAAACAAAAACTGGAAGATAGTTTTACTGAACAAATTTATACACTGCAAAACGGCGATCATATCATCACAGGAAATGCAGCTTACCGGATTGATAAGGATTCCTACCAGGTGACAGTGATTGATTTTGCAGACATCAAAGAAGGTCTGAATTTTACATTCCAGGACAGTAAAAAAAATATCTGGATCGGCGGAGACAGGAATTTATATTGCCTCGATGACAAATTTCAACATAAATTCAGATTATCCAATAAGCAAACTTCGGGCAATATCAATGCCATGTGTGAATGGACGGATAGTTCGCTGATTATAGGTGGACCCGGTCTGCATCTGATTACGGTACAGGATACAGTTCCGGCGATAACTCCCCTGAATGGTTTTTTTGATAATATTATTATCCGGACCATCTACCGGGACTTGCGTGATAAAATCTGGCTGACTACGAGTGAAGGGTTGTTTAGGTATGATATGCAGACGCAGAAGATTGAATCCTTCAGCAATTTTGAAAGTATCGAAGGGAATTCATTTTATGGTAATAGTTATCTCCGCTCAAAAAACGGATTGCTCTTCCTGGGCAGTACAAGGGGAATTATTTATTTAAACCCGGAGAAAATAGGTGAAAAGATAGATTCGCTGAATATTTTTATTACAGACATTACCGTCAATGAAGATGACAGCACTCAATATTCAGTGCATGCTTCAGCATCACTGAATTATGAGCAGAACAATCTTGCTTTTGATTTTATAGCTCCATTTTATGGCAAGGCCAGCAAGCTCCGGTACAGGTATAGATTGACAGGCTTGAATAGTGACTGGATTGATAATGAGAATAACAATACAGCAAGATTTCATTCCTTGGCACCTGGTGATTACATTTTCCAGGCAGCAGCAAGCACAAATGGCGTCGACTGGATAGAAGGAGCTGATCAATTTGCGTTCAGCATCAGTCCGCCATTCTGGACTACCTGGTGGTTTTATATGCTTGTTTTACTGTCCGTCGTCAGTGTTGTGTATTCTCTCTACCGTTATCAACTCAATAAAAAACTTGAAGTGGAAAGATTGCGCATGGGTATTGCCCGGGATCTGCATGATGACATTGGTTCTGCATTATCCCATATTCATATCATCAGCTCCATGGCCATGAAGAAGCAACCTGAAAACGGAAACGCTGAACTGGTCATAGGAAAGATCAAAGAATCATCAAAGGCAATCCTCGAAAACATGCAGGATATCGTTTGGGCGATCAATCCTCAAAATGATACACTCGAACAAGTGGTATCAAAAATGAAAGAATTTGCCGGTGAAATATGTGAGGCAGCGGGAATCGAATATGTGTTTGATACAGATCAAAGTATTGAAAGTATAAAGCTAACGGTGAGCAAACGCAAAGATCTTTTCCTGGTATTTAAAGAAGCGATGAATAACGCCGTGAAATACAGTGGTGGTTCCCTGATCCGCGTGAGTTTGCATAAAAAGCCAAATGGCTGGCTGGCGTTGAACATCACGGATAATGGCAAAGGTTTTGTCAACCATGAAATCCAACCCGGTAACGGCTTGAGGAATATGAATGAAAGGGCAAAAGAAGTGAACGGAGAAATCTATATCAAATCTGAAAAAGGAATGGGCACCCATGTAGAGCTATGGATACCTATCACATGAATAGGGGATTATGAATTGATCAACAACAATTTATTTTGTACCCGTATGACTACGATTCTAATCTATGAAGACAATATTGATCTGCGTAGCGGAATCCACCAGCTGCTGAGTGATGAAGACAGGTTTGTAGTCATTGGTGATTTTGAAAATTGCAGCAAGGTGCGTGAACAGGTTAAAGCCGCTAACCCGGATGTGATACTGATGGATATTGATATGCCTTTGATCACCGGGATTGAAGCGGTAAAAATCATCCGGCAGTTTAACAGGAAAGCGCAAATCATCATGATCACAGTTTTTGATGATAATACCCATGTGTTAGATGCCATACGTGCAGGTGCGTCCGGCTATCTTTTGAAAAAATCAATCCCGGACAAATTAGTAAGCGCTATAGATGAAGTCTTATCCGGTGGTGCGCCGATGACCCCTTCGATTGCCAAGATGGTGATTGCTTCTATGCATCAGGGAAAGGATGCAGAAAAATACCAGCTGACCGATCGCGAAAAAGAAGTACTGAAGTTACTTGCGAGGGGAAACAGTTTCAAGATGATGGCTTCCAGCCTGTTTATCAGCATTGATACCGTACGTTCGCACATCAAAAAAATCTACGAGAAGCTCCAGGTGCATTCACAGACGGAGGCGGTGTCGAAAGCGTACAATGAAAAACTTATCTGATTTTGGATTTTCGATTGAAATATGGTGGCTGATGTTCGCTTGCCTGTGAATACGAAGATGCATACACCTTGTTCGCGGTCAGAGACACGCGAACGTCGATGCCCTTTCTACTTTTCCGCTTTTCTAATATCACATCATTAGGGGTTTTTCAACTATTGATTCCTTCGCAAACTTTACTGCAGAAATAATGTGTTATGGAAAAGACAAGGTTTCTGATCTTATTTATCCTCTTCTATGCCTTTGGGTTGTGCCTCCATGCGCAGAACATAAGCATCACGAATGATGGATCTGCTCCTTCAGCTAATGCAATACTTGATGTCAAAAGCACAACAAAAGGCGTCAAAATTCCACGTATGACATCGGAACAGCGAAATGAAATTGCAACATCTGCTTCCGATGCAGGACTCCTGGTATTCGATCTGGACAAAGGCACTCTCTATATGTTTGACGGCATCAGTTGGCTTCCATTGGCTTTTCTTTCGAATGCATTTCCCGCGATTACCGGATATCCTAATGATCGTGAAGAGGATAGCAATTTCGGATGCAGTGTAGCCATCGATGGGGATTATGCGATCATTGGTGCGTATTTGAATGATATTGGAATCTATGAAGATGCCGGCGCAGCCTACATCTTTCATCGGGTTGGCTCGAGCTGGAAGCAACAGGCAAGGTTGACAGCTGATGATAGCTCCTGGGCGGATTATTTTGGTTTCAGTGTGGCGATCAGCGGTGATTATGTAATTGTGGGTGCATACAATGATGATTTTGGTACAGTGCAATACCCGATTGTAGCACAGGGCTCAGCTTATATTTTTCATCATACTACGGGTTCGACTTGGGAACAGCAAGCGAAGCTCACTGCTTTGAACGGAGATGAGAATGATTGGTTTGGATATAGTGTTTCCATCAGTGGCGAATTTGCTGCGATAGGAGCACCATATGCAAATACAGGTTTCAATGGTGCTTTGGGTGAGGTCTATATGTATAGGCGAAGTGGAAATAACTGGCCCTACCAAAATGATATTGAAGAGGATGACGTTCACGCAGGAGACTTGTTCGGTTGGAGTGTTTCCCTGTATGGCGAAAACCTCATTGTAGGAGCTCCGGGTGAAGATAATTCTCCCGGATCACCCTATGATTGGATTGGTGCAGTATATTTTTATTATCATTCCAGCGATCCTAATTCCTGGTCCCTGACAGTGAAACATAATGCGTCGGATGCAACGTCCGATGATCGCTTTGGAACCAGCGTTTGCATGTATGAAAATTATGCTGTAGTAGGTGCTCCATATGATGACGTGGCAGGCGAATCGGATCGTGGATCTGCTTATGTTTTCTTTCTGAATCCAACGTTTACCTGGCATGAAATAGATAAGATAACAGCTACCGGAGGAAACGCCAATGATCATTTTGGTGCCAGCGTTGCCATTCATGACCCCTATATTATTGTGGGTGCAGATCTGGACAATATCGGTTCAAATGCGGACCAGGGACCTGCTATGTATTTGAACGCAATGGTATTGAATGGGACTTTATCCGCAGGATCACCGAGAAACCTGCGGGAGAGAGCTACTTCTTTGGCAGGACTGTGAGTATTCAAAATGGAAATACAATCATCGGAAGCAATGCACATGATGACAATGGAGTAAAGACAGGTGGGGTGACATTCATCAACGTTGAATAATCCAGGAAGCTCTGATATGAAAAAAATTATCACTCTGTTATTCTGCAATTTTAGTTTTCAACTATTCTTGTTTTCGCAGAATATAGGCCTCAACAATACCAATCCTGTTTATCCCCTGGATATTCTCAAATCAAACGGTGGCAACCTGATCAGATTGGTTAATCCATCAGATATTACAGGCAGTATAGTTGGTCTTCTATTTACAAATTCATCTTCGTATGGGTCTACTCCACTTTACTCCGCTTCAATATCCGCTATACGTCAACCTTCAGGTGGGCAGGTGCTAAGTTTTAGTACAGGAGTCAATTTCAGCGTGCCAGTTGAAAGAATGCGCATCGACAATGCCGGCAATGTAGGTATAGGAGTTACAGCTGCATTGGCTCGTCTTCATGTGACAGACAGTAGTGTTGTGTTTTCGGCTGCCGGAGATATACCCGCCACAGCTGATAGAGTGCCCATCACAGGATCCGGAAGAAGGATGATGTGGTATCCTGATAAGGCAGCTTTCAGAGTAGGTTACGTGGAAGGAAATGCATGGAATAAAAATAATATTGGAGATTATTCGATGGCGTTTGGATTTACAGGCAAAGCGAGTGGTGAAATTTCAACCGCAATGGGAGATTCAACCGTGGCTTCAGGTCGCGTATCGACAGCTATGGGTGAATTAACAATTGCCAGTGGTGAGTATTCAACTTCAATGGGAGCAATTACAGTAGCATCCGGATATGCATCAACAGCCATGGGATTTCATACGATTTCAGATGGGATTTATTCTACCACGATGGGTGTGTCTACAGCAGCTACAGGTTTTGCATCTACAGCTTTAGGTGAGGATACAAACGCAACAGGAGATTTTTCCACGGCTATGGGAGCTTATAATGATGCAAGTGGACTCTATTCCACTGCGCTGGGAAGGGATAGCCAGGCATCCGGATATGCGTCAACAACATTGGGATACTTTAATATTGCTGCTGGCGATTATTCAACTTCTATGGGAGCTTATACTGAAGCAAGCGGTGATTATTCTACTGCTTTTGGTTCCTATGTTTCTACCAATGGTCATGAAGGGGCACTCATTATTGGGGATGCTTCTACCACAACTACGATGAATTCAGCCAGTGATAATACTTTTCGTGCAAGATTTGCAAATGGCTACAGATTTTATACTTCAAGTGATCTCACAACCAATGCGCTGCTCGCAGGCGGAGATAATATGTGGAGCTCCAGTAGCGATGTGCATAAGAAAGAAAATTTTGCAGAAGTGGATGGGGAAGATTGCTTACAAAAGATAGCATCTTTTCACCTGACTTCCTGGAATTATAAAAACCAGGATCCCCGGACATTCCGGCACTACGGTCCCATGGCACAGGATTTTTACGCAGCTTTCGGGAGAGATGAATTTGGAACCATTGGTACTGATACGACGATCAACCAATCTGATTTTCTGGGCATAAATTTTATGGCTACTCAGGCATTAGAAAAACGAACGAGGATTTTAACTTCAGAAAATGAGTTATTAAAAGACCAGAATCAAGCTATACGAAATGAAATAGAAGCACTGCTAAAACGAATTGAGCATTTTGAAAAGGAGAAAGAGGGGCTAAGACAACTGGAAGCGGAAATAAAAGAATTGAGAAAAATTATTGAAGAAAGAAGGAGTAATTAATGATGCAATTACATACGACTTTATCCCCTACCCCTGAAAGAAATTTGTTATCCGTAGTTTGAAACTACGGATAACAAATTTCTTTCCTCTCCCGTCTCCCAGGGTATTTGTATTTTTAAAGCCAAAGCCTTTTGAATTATGAAGACGTGCATGCTGACGTTAATCCTGGGAGTTCTTTCCATTGATTTTTTGTATTCCCAAACGAATATCCACTTTACCAACCCGAAGATCTATGAAATACTGAAAGGTAATTATGACCCTGCAGTTTATCTGCCACCTTTCCCGGTCGATGATCCACTCATCATCACGCACAACTTAATCGAAAGGGTTAAGCCGGATTCACTGAAAGCTACACTGTTGGCATTGCAACAATTCCACAATCGCAATACGGCATCGGATACCATTTCTGATTTTACCGGAATAGGAGCTGCACGAAAATGGGTCTTGTCCGAATTTGAAAGACATAGCAAGAAGCATTTCAACAGGCTTGTCACCGGATATCTTGAGTTTGATCAGGATGTATGTGGGATGAAGCGCCACAAAGACGTGGTGGCGGTATTGCCCGGGCAGGATACTTCCGATCCATCCTCGATCATCATCGAAGCCCATCTTGATAGCAGGTGCAAAGACGAATGTGATATAAATTGTCTTGCCCAGGGGATGGAAGACAATGGTAGTGGCGTTGCATTAGTGTTAGAGCTTGCACGTGTCATGAGTAATTATGTATATGATCATACAATTGTCTTCATGACCGTCACAGGAGAAGAACAGGGGCTTGTCGGATCGAATGCATATGCGGTTTATGCTCTTAGTAACAGCATCCGTATCAAAGCTGTACTCAACAATGATATTGTGGGTGGTACCATATGTGGAGAAACCTCTTCGCCTCCATCGTGTCCCGGATTGAATAATGTCGACAGCACGCATGTAAGACTTTTTTCATTTGGTGGATTCAATTCCCCACACAAAGCCCTGAGCAGGTTCATCAAGCTTGAATACCAGGAAATGATTCTTCCCATAGTGAATGTTCCGATGGTAGTTTCGATCATGTCACCGGAAGACCGGACTGGAAGAGGAAGTGATCACATTCCATTCCGCGAAAATGGTTTTACAGCCATGCGTTTTTGTTCCGCTAATGAGCATGGTAACGGAGATGTAGAAAATCCTGAGTATCATGACAGACAGCATACATCAGATGATATTCTCGGCATGGATACGGATGGGGATACCGTGATCGACAGTTTTTTTGTTGACTTTGATTACCTGGCCCGCAATGCAACGATCAATGGAAACGGAGCTGCTATGGCTGCTTTAGGCCCTGAATCACCGTCCATACTTAGTGTGGGACAAGATGGAAAATATCTCTACGTAGAAATAACAGATACACTGGACTATAATCATTATGTCATCGGACTTCGCGTTTTTACAAATGATTTTGACACGCTTTATTACGTACTTAATTCTAAAACCGGTGTATTTGAATTGCCCGACCGCTATTTGAATATTTTTGTTTCTGCAGCCGCTATCGATAGCAAGGGAATTGAAAGCCTGTTTTCAGAAGAAAAATTAGTCCGCCTGACAGGAACACACGATGAAGAAATCGCGGACCGGAAAATCGAATTGCTACAAAATAAACCAAATCCATTTGATGAATCCACCATCATTAGTTTCCTGGTCCACGACCCTACTACTCTCCATCAGGCTAAAATTGTAATCACTGACATCAGGGGGAAAAAGATCAGGGAAATACCCACCGATGTGAAAGATGGCATGAATGAAGTCCTCTTTCAGCATGGATACAATGCGACGGGGACTTATTTCTATTCGCTGTTTGTAGATGACCAGCTGATCGCCACGAAGAAGATGGTGCTTGCCAATTAGCACTGTCGGTACGCTTCGACTCCCAGCGACCGACAATATTTACCAGAAAGTAGTTTCGGCTACGCTCAACTAACAATATTGCTTTTCATTTTCCATTAAAATCGAAAATCGAAAATCGAAAATCGAAAATCGAAAATCGAAAATCGAAAATCGAAAATCGATTAGTGTCTTCTCACCGTTGTCTTCCTTGCTTTTACATGTCCTTTTGGCCCTTTCACCGCAGTATGTTTGACAGTAGCGGTATGGCCACGTGGTCCTTTGACATGTGTGGTTGTATGGGATATATGATATCGGCCTACTGCTGCTGAATGCCTGTTGCGTACCATCACTGAATGTGACCTGACAGGGGTATAAATTTTGTGCGCGTGAATCACCCTGTTGGTATGGACTATCGCATAGGAACGATGATACTTTGCATAAAACGGATGCCATGCATGCCAGCCTAATGGGCGCCATGGCCTCCACCATGTCGGATATGCGCGCCAATGCCATGGAGAGACCCAAGGTCTGTATGCAGGAGCATACACATACCTTACAGACGGCCAGCGCCATACATTGACCACAATGACAGCCGAAGCGGCATCATCTTTTTCAAAAGAAGCACCTCCTTTATTTCCACCCATTGCATCGCCTTCAGAAGCCGGCTCTACAATTACTTCTTCACCATAAATATCTTCATCGCCGATGATCTGAAGGATGGCAGTGGTGTCACCTGTTTTTTCAATCTCGATGACAGCTATATCCTGGTTCTCCGATGATGAGATGGGCACCTGCAGGATCAGGACATGCGAATTTTTATCTGATTTATCAATGACACGGATATAATCAATATCATTATCACCATTCAGATCGAGGTTATTGACATTATTTGATTCCGTGTTTAGTTGTTTTTCAAAGTCCTCAGGCGACGTGGACATCTGGAATAAATGCAATGCACCCTGGAGGCTGAAATTATCACCCGGCAACCCGGTAGAATCTTGTCCGGTCTGATTTTGTGCGTTGACCGATGTCAAAATACATGACATCATCAGGGAGAGGATAAATTGGATAGGTTTCATAAAAACAGCAATTTAATTCAAAAAATATCTGAAAATTAATGGATTCAGACATTACATCATTCATCCATTCGGGTGAGTTTTTATTTGACCCTCGGTATGACGAAAGGTTTAATCCGGGAGATGATGGCCCTTCAGGTTATGAATGCGGACTGCTATGAAATTTCAATCCAGCACTTCATATACGACCATAGGTGAAGTCTTGTTTTTTAAAACCGACTCACCGATTTTTCTGCAATTGAAAGACTCTTTGACTTTTTCATATGCCTGTTCGCTGATCACTATTTGATTTGGTGAGGCTATGGACTGTAATCGTTGTGCGATATTCACGGCATCACCAATTACGGTATAGTCTAAACGACGCAGACTTACGGAGCCAATATTTCCTGAGATCATTTCACCACTATTGATACCGATACTTACTTTAGGAGTGAAGGGAATATGCTCATGTATAGAAGGTAACTTCTCAATTTGTTTACGCACAGCAAGACTGGCATCAATGGCCCTATCGAGATGATAATCTCCACGAAATACAGCCATGATCGCATCACCGATAAATTTATCTACATATCCACCCTGGGCAATGATTTCCTTTGTCATGAGATCAAAATAGCTGTTCAATATTCTCACTACTGTATCCGGCTCTTCATTCTCACTGATGGTAGTGAAGCTGCATATATCAAAAAAAACAACTGTTGCATCCACGGTATCATTGGCCATCAGAGATGATTCAAATTCGCGGCTGCTCATAAACTTCAATACCGTCTCATCCACATACATCCGCAGGATATTATTTTCTTTGATGGCATTGAGGGTATCCCGCATCTGTTTTACATGACGGATCGTTTTTTCCATCGTCAGCTCCAGGTCTTCAAAGTTTATCGGTTTGGTGATAAAATCAAATGCTCCACGGTTCATGGCAGTACGGATATTTTCCATATCACCATATGCAGAAACAATTACGGATTTTAATAAGCTGTTTTGTTCATTGAGCTTTGTGAGGAGGGTAAGACCATCCATTTCAGGCATGTTGATATCGCAGAGCACTACGTCTACATCCGTATGATTCAGGAGTTGCTCAAGGGCATGTCTTCCATTGCTGGCAAAAACAAATTCATAAGCATGATCCCTGATCTTCTGACGGAACTTCTGTTTGATCAGCACTTCCAGATCTGCTTCATCATCGACCACCAGTATTTTTGTCATTTCAGGATCGCGTTTAATTTTTCTTTTAATAATGCAAACTCAAGTGGTTTGGTGAGAAAGTCATCTGCGCCAAGACGCATGGCTGTGTTATAATTTTCTGCATCTCCATAAGCGGTGATCATCATGACTACAGGAGGTGGTTCGTGGTGCTTTTCTTTGATATGGCGAAGTAAATCAAGACCGCTCATGCCCGGCATGTTGATATCAGAAAGGATCAACACTGCTTCATGCGGATGCGCTTCGAGATGACGCAGCGCCTCTTCGCCTGAAAATGCAAACACAAAGTTCATTTCCTGATTCCGTATTTCCTTTCTGAATCTTTGTTCGAAAAGCGCCTTTACGTCCTGCTCATCGTCAACCACTAATATTTTCATTTGTTCGTTTTGGTTTCTTGTTGAGGTAATATAATAATGAATTCGGAACCTTCTCCTTCTTTCGTTTCAACTTTTAATTCTCCGCCATGCGCTTTTACAATATCATAACTTAATGATAAGCCTAAGCCCGTGCCTTGCCCGGCTGCTTTAGTTGTGAAGAATGGTTGGAATATTTTATCGAGGACATTTTGTGGTATTCCTGTTCCGTTGTCTTTGACCGATATCTCCACTTTTGCCCCCAAACCCCCTGAAGAGGGCTTCCTTTTTGTAGTTACGGTAACAGTAGGCTGATACATCCCATGAGTATTCGTCAAGTCCCCTTCAGGAGATTTATGGGCAGAGACGGCATAAAATGCATTCGTAATCAAATTCAAAATCACTCTCCCCATATCCTGTGGGTTGACATTGACCAGCCCAATGCTTTCATCATAATCAGTTTTCATCGTCACGTTGAAAGATTTATCCTTTGCACGCAGGCCATGATAAGCGAGTCTTAAATATTCATCTGCTAATGCATTGATGTCAGTTGGTGCTTTTGCACCACTACTACTCCGGCTATGCATGAGCATACCTTTAACGATTGCATCAGCACGTTTGCCATGATGATTTATTTTTTCTTCATTGTCAATTACGTCCTTTGCAATTGATTTTACTTCAACTAAATTTCCTTTCTCAATTTCCTCATTCATTTCCACCAATAATTCTTTATTCAAATCTGAAAAATTGTTGACGAAGTTTAATGGATTTTGAATTTCGTGTGCTATGCCTGCAGTGAGCTCTCCGAGGGATGCCATTTTTTCACGCTGAACAAGCTGGGCCTGGGTATCCTTCAGTTCGGTGTAAGCTTGTTCAATTTCTTTTGCTTGTTCAATTTCTTTCTTCTGTGTTCTTTCTCTTTCAATACGCAATGTGCGGTTTTGTTGAAATCGATGAAGACGCCATGCGGCAGATAATATTATTACTCCATAGATTACATATGCCCACCACATCAGGTACCAGGGCGCTCTGATAGTGAATGGGTAACGGAATTCTTTGCTCCAATAGCCTTCACTGTTCATGGCTTTTACTTTGAACGTATAGCTTCCATGTGAAAGGTTTCCATAGTGGGCTTCCGTCTGAGTTGTTACTCCACTCCAGTGATCATCATTTCCTTCAAGTTGATATTGATATTTAATTTTTTTCGGTTGGTGCATTGAAATTCCGATAAAATTGAAGGAAAGGTAGTTGTTGGTATAGTCTAAACTTAAATTCTCTGGCAAATCATACCATTTAGAAGTGGCATCAAATCTAAAATCAGACACCTTCACTCCATTGACCAGCATCATGATACTATCTTTGTTTTTTAATAGACTTGCCCATGAAACTGATTCGTTAAATAGTTTTATTCCTGTGAGTTGAATATGAGGTGGGAAAGAATCGGGTACTTCGGTATTTGAAAAGGGAATACGTGCTGTTAATCTATCGTTCGTTCCGATCCAGATGATACCACTTTTATCTTCGAACAGCGAATTCCTGTAACATCCGATTCCGAGAAAGCCATCTTCGTAGGAATAGTTTTTAAAAAGCAGATTATAATCTTCTACAGCTTTTGTTTTTCCGGGATGTAATATTTCACTTGTGTTGTGTTTAGGTAGTTTATTTAAACCAAATTGTGTACCTAACCATAGATTTCCAAGACGGTCCTCTAATAAACTTCTGACATTCAGATCGGATAATCCTTGTTTTTGAGTGTAATGGGTAAGATAGCCACCACGACCTTCTGCAGGTGGTTCGTACTTGCATACACCCGCACCAAATGTCCCAAACCAGATATTCCCCGATTTATCTTCAAGTATGCTTTCAACACTATTATGTGGAAAGCCCTGTTTTTTGGTGTAATGTGTAAATGTAGCCTTGTCAACACCGTCAGATGGTTTGTATTTGGTGATACCTCCACCATCTGTACAAATCCAGATATTCCCCGATTGGTCTTCGAGCAAACTCATTATGTAATCGTTAGATAGCCCTGCTTTTGTTGTAAATTGAGTTAAGGATTTAACTGGTTTACGATTTTTGATTAAAATGTCATGTTGTCCGGTCAGCAGTATCTTATTTCCTCGTTCAAAAGTTTCTACACGATTACCATCATATTTATACACGCCACTGCCTATAGTCCCGAACCAGACGTTTCCTAAATGGTCTTCCAGTATTGAGCTCACTGCATTCTCCGGCATACCTTCCAGCATAGAGTGAGTGAAAGTTTTACCATCAAATTTTGTAACACCTCCTGTGTAGGTGCCAAACCATATATTTCCCATTTTGTCTTCAAGCATGCTGAAAACCACATAATCAGATAAACCATCCTGGATGGTGAAATGGGAGAAATTTTGACCATCATATTTAGATACACCTCCGTATAAGGTACCAAACCAGAGATTACCCGAGTGATCCTGAAGTATACTTCGCACTGAATTGTTGGATAAACCTTCTTTTGTGGTAAAGTGGATAAATGAGTTACCACCAAATCGAGTCAAACCACTTTCACTACCAATCCATAGATTTCCAGATTCATCTTCCAGGATATCCCAGACGAGATTGCGGGAAAACCCTTCTGGTTCCGTGAAATGGGTAAAGATTCCCGCCTGTCCGTTTTTTGGTGGTTGATACTTGCAGACATCTTCAAGCGTGCCGAACCATAGATTTCCTGTTTTGTCTTCAAAACTACAAATCACTTCATTATGCGACAGACCTTCGTTTGTGGTAAAAAGAAGTAAAGATTTTCCATCGTATTTACACAACCCACCGTCTGTTCCAAACCATAGATTTCCATCATGGTCTTTCAGTATGCTATTCACATTATTGTGCGGCAAGCCATTTGCTGTTGTAAAATGTGTAAAAGATTTTCCATCGAATTTATTTACGCCACCACCAATTGTACATATCCAAAGATTACCAGACGAATCTTCTACAATTTTCCGGACTAAATTATTTGAAAGACCTTGTTTCGTCGTATAATGCGTAAATGTTTTGGCATTTTTTTCCGTTGGGTTTTTGACATCATGTTGATTTTGGAAGGCGGTGTTATCTCTTTCTTTATTGGATTCGATAACATTGCCATTGTATATATTAATTCCTCCATTGGTACCGATCAGGAGATTGCCCTCGTGATCCTCCATAATAGTATTCACGGTGTTATCGGCCAAACCATTTCTTGTGCAAAAATGTGTAAAATATTTACCATCATATTTTAGTAAGCCACCTTCTGTACCGAACCATAGATTGCCCAATTTATCCTCCAGAGCGCAGAAGATTGAATTATTAGGCAAGCCTTCATTTGTAGTAAAATGCGAAAATGATTTTCCGTCATAGCGTGATATGCCGCCACCGGTTCCCAGCCATAGATTTCCGTAGTGATCTTGTATAATACAAAAAATGGTATTATGTTTTAATCCCTGGAGTTTGCCATAAGTGCTAAAGTTTTGTGGATTTTGGTCTTTTATAGATGGATCTTTGGCTATGACCACTTCAGGCTGGCCAGCAAGATACACGCTGTCAATAGCGGGAACAGTTTCGGGCAACAAGAAGGTGTCCTGACCAGGCGTACAAATTCGAAGTCGACCAATTGTGGCCATTTTTGGAATACCTGCAGGATGTATATTTATGTTGGCAGCAATCAGTGTTGGAGTTGATGCTGGTATTTTTATCAATTTATTTTCATCAACAATGGTAATTTTTGGTGCAGCTAATTGTTCTTCAGGTACTACATAACCCTTCAGCTCCATCACTTTAGGAGTGAAAGAAGAAGGACGGTCATCGCCTTGCGTTTTTCTGCAGGCAAGTATGGATAAAATAATACCGGAGACAATAGCAATGAAATGATATGTATGTCTTGATACCATTTCTATCTAGGTTACTGGTAAAGAAATAATGAACACGGTGCCTTCGCCATCTGTCGTTTCTACTTTCAATTCACCACCATGCGCTTTCACAATATCATAGCTTAAAGAAAGGCCTAATCCAGTGCCTTGGCCTGAGACTTTAGTAGTAAAGAATGGTTGAAATATTTTGTCAATAATATTTAGCGGAATTCCGGGGCCGTTGTCTTTGACGAAGATTTGCACCCCGAACCCCCCGCCCCCTGAAAGGGAGAATTGTTTTTTTGTAATTACTGTTACTGTGGGTTTGAAATCAACTCTCCCTTCCAGGGGGCGGGGGATAGAAACAGCATAAAACGCATTCGTAATCAAATTCAAAATCACCCTCCCCATATCCTGTGGATTGACATTGACAAGTCCAATGCTTTCATCAAAATCTGTCTTCATCGTCGCATTGAATGATTTGTCTTTCGCACGCAAACCATGATAGGCTAATCGCAAATATTCATCGGCTAAGGCATTGATATCAGTGGGTTCTTTCAAGCCACTACTACTGCGACTATGCTGAAGCATGCCCTTTACAATCGCATCAGCACGTTTACCGTGGAAAATTATTTTCTGTTCATTTTCATCAATGTTGTTTGCAATATTTTTTGCATCCTCAATTTTTCCATTGTCCAGTTCTTGTTTCATCTCCGCGATTAATTCACTATTGACATCAGCGAAATTATTGACGAAGTTTAGTGGATTCTGGATTTCATGTGCTATGCCGGCGGTGAGTTCGCCGAGAGAAGCCATTTTCTCAGATTGAATAAGCTGTGATTGCGTGGCTTTTAGATCGACAAGCGTTTCTTCAAGATTTTTTTTCTGCTTTTCTATTTCTCCTTTTTGTTTTGTGCTTTCCTCGTAAAGACTGGCAAGTTCAACATTGCGCAACCTGACCACTTCTGCCTGTACGCTTGCCTGTTGATTCAGCCGCAACTTATAAGCAAGGCCGGCAATATAAATCAATAGCTGACCTATTTGTCCCACTGGCCACGGATTAAACGGCAGTTCAATAAAGATTCTTTCCCAAATTAATCCCAGGATCGTAAAGCAAACCAGCCACAAAGCACCGGCAACATAAAAACGAACCAGGATGGATTTGAAAAATGCAATACGGATAAGAAAAACTAAAAACAATCCAATAAATACAAAGCCGGTTTCAGGGTGGAATGGTTTGTGCGTGACTATTAACAAAATGATCGTTATAAATATATTCAATATCCATACTGAAATAAACCATTTCAGGATCGTATCCAGCTTCTTTGATAATTGAGGAAGATTAATAAAATCTCTTCCGAAAAGAACAAAAAATATAAAACTGCCCTGGGTAAATAAAACGAATGCCGGCAAAATTAGCTGAGGATGTTCAGGAATGAAAATATCTACAAACGGGTGATCCGGATGCAGGACCAGGTAAGACAATGCAAGAACTAATGCATAAATTCCAAAAAACAGGTAGGCCCGGTCACGTACAAAAAAGAAAAAGAAAAATGATATGATAGAAAAAAGAAATACAGCACCAGCTAAAACACTCATGAATATTTCTCCCCTTTGAGCAGGAATGCCGACTATGGGATTTCGCAATTGTGGTGGAAGAATGTACTCCGGGGAATATTCATTATTAATCCTGGTATACACATGTATTGTCTCATTCGGATTAACCGAAATCAATACCCTGTTAACTCCGGAATTTTGCTTTACCCTTTTTTCAGAACGAGGCACAAACAGCCCGGTACGCTGATGTGACTTAACCTGATAAACCGTATCCAGGAAATAGACATCCACGTAAGCATGTTCACCAAAAACAGTATCAAATTCCGGCACCCCACTATGTATTAACCACCAATCCTGAATACTATCCGGTGAAGAAATAGAAAATTTCAACCAGTAGGAGATATAGGGTGCAGGAGGTTGATCAAGACTGTCAAAAGGCTGAAACTTTCCACGAAGTTTTTCAGCCGCCACTTCCTGAACTGTCATTTCATTGGAAGAATCTACGAATACAGAAGTGTATTTCAACAGGCTATGCACCTGGATCTTTTTATCAACCACATATACAGAATCAATCGGATCAGAATCAGGTACTCCCTGGGCATGTATATCCTGCAGGTTTGTAATTGCAGTGATGAACACAAGCAAGTTGATGAAGAATAATCGCATAACAAAGTGATTATGCAGGAAAGATAACAAAAGCGAAGGTCTTAGGGCGTAAGACATAGAGCAGGAAAAAGGAAGAAACGAGATCCTGGAGGATCAAAAATAAATTTCCAATTATCTTTATGTCTCACCGAGAGGCCGGAAAGGCAGGCAGCAGATAACCTGTCAGAAATAATCACAATAATTTTGGGCTTCCGGGACGTTTAGAACATAAAAATAAGTTCACCATTCATATTCACTTATACATGGCCAGATTCATATTTGTATTGATCCTCTTTTGTGGGATGAATACTGTTTTTTCACAGGGGAAAGCAACGGGTTTAACTCCGGTTGCCCCGGACGCTGTCCTCAAGGGCTTCATCAAAAATTATGGAGATGAAAAAGTTACCTGGAAAGTAAACGAAGGAAATTACGAAGCAACATTTAAATTAATTGGTATGCCGGCCACGGCCTGGTTTGATTCAACCGGCCACAGGATGAATGTAGTGGTAGAAATAAAAGCGGATCAATTACCTTCCATTGCATTGTCTTATATTGAAAGGAATTATCCTAAAGCTAAAATTACAAAAGCATTAAAGTGGACAGACGATAAAAAAGTCAATACGTTCCAGGCAGAAATAAAGGTATCTGCCGAATCAAAAAATCTGCTATTCAATGCAAGGGGTAATTTCATAAAAGAACCTGGAGAAGAATAGCGCTGATTACTCCTCACATCCTGTTCATCTTAAAATCGCATGCTCCATCCGCTTCCATGTAGATGTAACCGGGTTTTTGACTTATAACCAATCACCACCACCTTGTCCAACCTCCAACAACTTATTTTATATTTACTCCGGATACGTAAATAACCCTTCGCAAACCATGTCCCACCAGGATACCATCAACTGGAAGCGCATTTTTTCACCTTCCTCCATCATTTTCACTTTACTTGGTGTCTTGTCGGCTATTGTTGCCCTGGAGGGTTTCATGATTCCTAATCATTTTATTGACGGAGGAGTCACGGGGATTTCCATCCTGCTTTCAAAGGCACTGGATGTGGATATCAGGTTATTGCTGATCGCGCTTAATATCCCCTTCATACTTATTGGTTACCACCGGATTGGAAAATCTTTTGCCATACATACATGTATTGCCATTATTCTCCTTGTCATCGGGCTGAATACACTTTCCATACCGATGATCACAAGCGACAAGATCCTCATCGCCTTATTCGGCGGTTTTTTTATCGGGCTGGGTATTGGGTTTGTCATCAAGGGTGGCGGTGTTCTTGATGGCCTGGAAATTATAGGGGTTTATACGAATAAGAAATCAGCTCTTTCCACCAGTGAGATCGTCATGTACATCAACAGTGCGGTTATCCTGGCTGCTGCCTACCAATTCGGTGTGGAAGCCGGGATGTACTCGATCCTGACGTATTTCACCGCGATGAAAATATCAGATTATGTGGTCGATGGATTTGAAGAGTATACCGCTTTGACAGTTTTGTCTCAAAAAGATGAAGCTATCAAAAGTATTATTGTAAATGATTTTAATAAAGCCATATCCGTATTTAAAGGCGAACGTGGATATCTGCCCGGAAGCTTCGATGTCAAATATGATTGTGATATCATCATGACGATCGTCACCAGGCTTGAACTGCACCGGATAAAAAAAGCAATCTTAAATGAGGACCCCAATGCATTTGTTTACATCACCAGCATCAAAGAAGTGAAAGGCGGCGTCATCAAGCAAAAAGTAAAACACTAGCCGATGACGGACTATGATGAGATCCATGATAAAGTTTTTCACATGCTTTATCACCAGCTACCTTCTTTTCTAACCTATCATTCTCCAAAGCATACAAAGTATGTATTGGATAAAGCGGAGTTTATTTCAATCCAGGAAGAAGTAAGTGAGCATGATCTGTACCTGGTCAAAATCGCCTCGCTTTTCCATGATATTGGATTCATAAAACAATATAAAGATCATGAAGAAGCAGGTTGTGAGATTGCCGCACAGGTAGTTAAAAAATATTCATTTGATCCTGCAGATGAGGAAAAGATCTACGGCATGATCATGGCAACCAAAATCCCGCAGATGCCAAAAACATTAAATGAAAAAATCGTAGCCGACGCGGATCTCGAATACCTGGGAACAGATTTGTTTTATAAAGTCAGCCAATTCCTTTATAAGGAGATGCATTACCTCGATCCTGATCTTGACATCCGTGCATTCAATCAGATCCAGGTGAAATTTCTTACTGCGCATACGTATCACACAGATTATTGCAAAAATAATCGTGAAGAAAAAAAGATGCAGAATCTGAGGGAGTTGATGGAGACGATGCGATAAGGCAGAAAGGACGAAAAAGGCAGAAAGGGCAGAAAAGCCAGTCTCCGGATCTTAAGTGGCTTCCTATGTGACCTTAAGTTTCTAAGTGGTAAAATTTTGATTGCGAAAAGTCCTCTCTGTTCTGATTAACTTAGGTGCTTATGAAATTTAATGCTCCGACCTGCTCTCTATCCCATCCTTGTGCTCTTCATTCCGCCACTTAAAAGTGGCGGCAACTCAATCTTTGAATTTCCACTAGCTTTTGAATTTCCACTAGCTTTAGCTAGTGGGCCAGGCAACTCAATCAGTTTTTTTGAATTTCCACTAGCTTTTGAATTTCCACTAGCTTTAGCTAGTGGGTCAGGCAACTCAATCAGTTTTTTTGAATTTCCACTAGCTTTTGAATTTCCACTAGCTTTAGTAATGAGCCAGGCAACTCAATCTTTGAATTTCCACTAGCTTTTGAATTTCCACTAGCTTTAGCTAGTGGGCCAGGCAACTCAATCAGTTTTTTTGAATTTCCACTTGCTTTTGAATTTCCACTAGCTTTAGCTAGTGGACCCAGAAACTCTCTAATACTCTATTCCAACCTTCCCATCCATCAATTTCACTCAACGAAGAATTGTGCCAGAGAAAAACTAATTCACCATTGTGTTTTTTTACTTCGGTTATTATTTTTTTTGAAACAGCAAGACTTTCATCGACCGTATATTTTTTATACATCCGAAAAGAAACATCCATGATCAGCAGGGGTCTTTCCATCAATGGCAATTCTTTTCTTTCCTGTATATCAAAAACCGGGAATGGTTTGCTTGTACCACATCTGAAACCTGGCTCAGCAGCATATCCAAGTGTACTGTCTGTTTTTATTCCTGCAGATGCCAGGCATCGCCATGTATCGGCAACTTCGAATCTTAAATAATGTTGGCGTGATGATGAAATTTCACTGCCGCTATGAAATGATATGGCCTTTATTTCTTTTTTCATCATGTCAGCATCTTTAAAAGAATCATAGCTGGGATGCGCACCGATCCGGTGACCTCTTCCCATCATTCTTTTCATAAGCGCTTTAATGTGCTCGTCCCCGATTTCATAATAGCCTTCAAAGCGCGTATCTCCACCACCGATCATATTAAATTCAAACCGGGTATCAGCTTTTTCTGCCAACGTCATTAAATAATCGAACTGATCATAGGGATCCTTTTTTTTGCCATTTTTAACCGCACGATGAGCTTTCAGGTCTTTGAAAAAATGAAAAGGATTTCGTCGAAATCCCCCGGCAAGCAGTTTCCATGCAGGCTTGCTCCGCCAGTAATAAGGAACGTCAACGTCACACGTAGGCACCACCTTATATTTCGCATCATCTGACGGAAGAGGATAACCAAGTGTCAATAACCAATAGCGAAGCAGCGCAACATATTCATCCACAACAGGTCGCAGGATCTGACCGGATTTCACCAGCAATGCCTCTGCAGCAGGAAAGCGGCCATGCAGATCTTTATCCTTTTTCACAGCCTCTTCCCATCTCGTCAACATAAAGAATGCTCCTGCAAACAAGTCCACATGACATACGATTTTGTCACGTGTTACTTCCAATTGTTCATCACCGTATAAAACCATGATCTGATCCAATCCAACCGATTGCGTTGGAATGACCTGGTCCGGAATATATTTTGTTTGCAGATAAGTTTCTCCATCAGGAATTAATCCAAAAAAATGATCTTCGATTACAATCAGCTTTCCTTCCCAGGCCAATATATAATCCACCTGGTAGCCCTGGGGTATGATTTCAATCTCACATTTACAATAATGATGTAATAAAGTCTTAACCGCATAACTGCGTTCAGCAATGAAATTGTCCGGTATAAAAACTTGAATCACAACTACACCTTAAAAAACGCCTTAATCCCATCACAAATAAATCCAATCTGTTCCTCGGTCAGGTCCGGATGCATCGGCAATGAAAGCACTTCCCTGCTTATCCGTTCCGTGTTGTGCAGCGGAACTCTCTTTCGAACGATTTTATTAAAAGCAGGCTGTTCATGCATGGGTACAGGATAATAAATCATTGACGGAATTTTCTGTTCTGCCAGATATGCCTGCAATTCATTCCTCACATCGCGATGAACGCGGATCGTGTATTGATGGAACACATGTTCGGACCATGGCACGCGTTGAGGAATGATGATGTCACCAATCGGTCCCAATATCTTGTCATACTGATCAGCTACACCACGACGGAGCTTGTTGTATTCATCAAGATGTGGAAGCTTGGCATTGAGAACTGCAGCCTGCAGAGAATCCAACCGGCTATTGACACCGATGATGTCATGGTAATATCTCTTTTGCATGCCATGATTAGCCACCATTTTCATTTTGTGTGCCAATGGTTCGTCTTTAGTCATCATCGCACCACCATCCCCATAGCAACCGAGATTCTTTGAGGGATAAAAGGATGTACAACCTATATCTCCGATGGTGCCTGACATACGCCAGTCATTCTCATCCATCAGGCATCGCGCACCTATCGATTGTGCATTGTCTTCAATTATAAAAAGGTCACGTGTTTTAGCCAGCGCTGTCAATGCTTTCATGTTGACACATTGACCAAAAAGATGAACAGGTATGATCGCCCGTGTTCTTGGAGAGAGAGAGTCAACTATATTCTCAAGCTTCATCAGGAATGTGCGGTCGTCCACATCTACGACAATCGGTTTTAAGCCAAGGAGTGCTATAACTTCAACGCTTGCTACGAATGTGAAAGAGGGTACAATAACTTCATCACCCGCCTGCAGTTCAAGAGCCATCAATGCAATTTGCAGGGCATCAGTTCCATTCGCACATGCGATGATGTGAGCGTCATCGAGATATTTGCTCAATCCGGCTTCAAAGGTTTTGACCTCAGGGCCATGTATGAATGCGGCACTTTCAATTGTAGAAAGAATACGGCTGTCAATTTCAGATTTTAACTGGCTGTATTGACTCTGAAGATCCACCATCTGGATATCCTTCATAAGGGCTTATTTATTTTGTATGATTTCTCTTCCGATGCTTGAATAATAAAATCCCTCCGCTGGAATATCATCAAGATCATAAATATTGCGGCCGTCAAAAATGGCCGGCGTTTTCATGAGGGATTTTATGCGTTGAAAATCAGGTGTCCTGAATTCATTCCACTCCGTCACGATGGCAAGGGCATCTGCACCTTCAAGCACATCATACATGTCGTCTGTGTAAGAAACATTTCCCTTTAAGAGCTGCCTGAAATTTGCAATAGCTTCAGGATCAGTTGCTGCTATTTCTGCACCTGCTGATAGCAGGTCGTTGATAATGTCAAGTGCCGGTGCTTCACGTACATCATCTGTATTGGGTTTGAAAGCAAGTCCCCAGATAGCGATACGTCGCCCGGAAACATCACCATCGAAGTGGTCAATTATTTTTTGCGCCAGGATGTGTTTTTGACGGTTATTGACATCCATGACTGCGCCGAGTATTTTGAAATCGTAGTCATGTTCTTTTGATGTCAGGTGTAAAGCCTGCACATCTTTTGGAAAACAACTGCCGCCGTAACCTACGCCGGGAAAAAGAAAACGTTTTCCGATACGTGTGTCACTTCCGATGCCACGTCTTACATGATCCACATTTGCTCCGGTGACCTCGCATAGATTTGCGATCTCATTCATGAAAGAAATCCTTGTGGCGAGATATGCATTCGCAGCATATTTTGTCATTTCTGCAGAACGTTCGTCCATGAAAAGGATTGGATTGCCCTGGCGGACGAAGGGTTTGAATAATCTTTCCATCACCTGGTGTGCGCGCTCTGATGACAGGCCGATCACGACACGATCGGGTTTCATGAAATCATCAACGGCTACACCTTCGCGGAGGAATTCCGGATTGGAAACCACATCAAACAGATCCGGGGATAAGTTTTTTGTCATCAGCGCTCTTACCTTTTCAGCGGTGCCTACGGGAACAGTGCTTTTATCAACTATGACTTTATAGGATGTGATGAGATGACTCAGTTCTTTCGCAACCCCAAGGATGTAAGAAAGATCAGCTGATCCATCAGATCCCGGAGGTGTCGGTAATGCAAGGAAAATGACCTGTGCCTCGCGGATGCCATCAGCCAGGGAAGAGGTAAAATGAAGGCGCCCCTGCTCAATATTTCGTTCAAAAAGGACTTCCAGCCCGGGTTCATACATGGTGATCTTGCCGGCCTGAAGGCTGGCGATCTTGTCGGTATTGATATCTATGCAGGTGACGTCGTTGCCTGTCTCTGCAAAGCAGGTGCCTGTGACCAATCCAACGTATCCTGTGCCGACGACTGCTATTTTCATAGGGGGGCAAAGATAGTGGAAAAAGGCAGGGAGCAGGGGGCAGGGAGCAGGGTATTAGGTAGCTCGGAATGCTTAACTTTAATAGTTCGAAACACCAACCACTACCTCAATGGAAAAATATAAGTCCCTCCATCTCTGGATGATCATCCCCATGCTATTCATGCAGCTAGGTATTTATGGTGATTACTGGGGTGATTTCTCGGAAAATGCCTGGTCAGTCCACATCCATTATTGGACGGGTACAATCTGGTATCTCTTCCTCATCTCGCAGCCTTACATGGCAACGCATGGGCAATTGGCGAGGCATCGGACCTATGGCACCATCGGTATATTCTTCGCCGGAGGAGTATGCCTGACAGCTTTGAGCATGCTGCATCGTGACATGGTGACGTCGGAAAGAGCGTTGGCAGCTCCGGACAAATTCGGCCCTTTTCAGCCCTGGTTTTTCTATGGGGTGGCGGCTGTGGAGATCGTGATGATGACAGCGTTCGGGTTTGCAGTGATTCAGGCGATACGATATCGAAAGGAGCTCGAGGATCATGCGTGGTGGATGATCAGTACGGCTTTTCTCATCATGATGCCGGCATTGGGACGTGGGGTGCAGAACCTGTACGTTGGACTTCATCACAGTGAATTCCCTAATGTTGATATCATGTTTCCGATCTATCTGACACTGTTCATCATTATCAGCTTGCTCCTCCTGGCAGCCTGGAAATATAAGAAGCTTGGTCACCCGGCGACCTGGTTAGCCCTGGGTGTGAACCTGTTTATTTTTTTGCTGGAGCCGCTAGGGAGATCAGAAAATGTCCAATCGTTTTTGAAGGCTCTTATCAAAGGCTAAAAGTTGAACGTGGTCCTGATGGAGGGATGTAAAGGATGAATTTTGATTAATGTTTCGCTGAATTTATGAAATCATGGTTTTAAAAATAAAAAACCAATTATCATTTCTCAGAGAAAGCTCCAATTTGAAGAAGCAGATCCGTTTCTGCAGGAGAGCCTGTTGAGTCTTCCGCTACGATAGATATATAGATTTATCTTGATTCGTTATCTTTAACTAATGAAACACATACTTCCCGCCATCTTCATCCTCATCTCGACATTCTCGTTTGCACAAACCAAAACTTTCTATGACTTCACTGCCACCAACATTGATGGTGAAAAAGTAAGCATGAGCCAGTACAAAGGAAAAAAAGTCCTCGTCGTCAATGTCGCTTCCGAATGCGGCAACACACCTCAGTACGCCAAGCTCGAGGAACTTTATGACAAATATGGCAGCGAAAAATTTGCGATCATCGCTTTTCCCGCCAATAATTTTGGTGAGCAGGAACCAGGGTCAAATGCACAGATCAAACAATTCTGCACAGAACATTTTCACGTCACGTTTCCGATGATGTCGAAGATCTCCGTTACCGGTGATGACATCGATCCACTCTATGCATGGCTCACTACCAAATCAGAGAATGGTGTCCTCGACGCCCCCGTCACCTGGAATTTTCAAAAATTTATGATCGATGAAAATGGACATGTTGTGGGATCAGTTAAGCCGAAAACAAATCCCGATACAAAAGAGATTTTGGATTGGATTGAAGAGAATAAGTAAATACAATTTTCTTCACATGATTCTTACTGTCTTACCTTCTTACTGTCTTACTTTCGGCTTTTATATCCTCCTCCCCACGATCCCATATCAATCACCACCGCAATCACCATGATGATGATATTGACGGTGGTCCATTGTCCTCCATATTGTTTAATGACCACGCTGTACCAAAGCATCGTGACAGGTAAAAAGATAAATCCCAGCAAAGGCCAAAGGATAGAGTCGAATACACCGATAAACCAGCTGGTGAAAAACCAAAGGACAGCAATCAGGATACGAGGAAAAAAAAGCGCTACGGCTACTACAATGCATGGCATGAGTGGAGGTTTTTGTATTATCTAAAATTATGGAGAATAAGTTAACAAGGCAATAGGTAAAGACTTTTCTTACCTTCTTACTGTCTTACCTTCTTACTGTCTTACCTTCTTGCTGTCTTACCTTCTTGCTGTCTTACAATCCAACATTCGTCCTGAACATCTGTATCGCAATCGCAAGTAATAAAATCCCGAATACCTTTCGCATCGCTTCCGTAACCGGCTTCGGTAATTTCCTTTCTAAAAAGGGTGTGGTTTTTAATACAAGGAATATAACAGCAAGATTAATAGTAATTCCGGCGATGATTTCTGTGGTATCAAACGATGATTTTAATGACAGGATAGTTGTCAATGTTCCCGCACCTGCAAGCAATGGAAAAGCTATTGGTACAATACTTCCCGAGGACGCACCTTCTTTGCTATCTCCCCTGAAAAAATGAATGCCTAACACCATCTCCAATCCGATGAAGAAAATGATCAGTGAACCTGCAAGCGCAAATGAACTGACCTCGATCCCAAATACTTTTAAGATCGTCACTCCAAAGAATAGGAAAGCCAGCATCAGGATGCCCGCTGTAAGTGTTGCAGTAGGTGCATGGATGACTACTCCGCGTTTCTTCATATCGAGAATAACCGGGAGAGATCCTATGATGTCAATGACAGAGAACAGGATCAGTGATACAGATAAAATAGCCGCGATCATGGCATTTTTGATTTAATTTTCATCAATATTAACTAAATGGGAGTATATTTGGTTTATAATGTATTGATAATCTGTCAAAATGCATTTAGACGAAATGTATTTTAGTCAAAATTGATTTCCTTTGCTATGATCCCTGTTTCAGAAAACCAAATTGACAGCACCGATATTCGCATCATTGAGTCATTGATGGAGGATGGCCGGATAGCCTATTCATCTCTCGCCGAACAAATCGGCTCCTCAAACACACTGGTACATCAACGAGTCAGAAAGTTGAGAGAACTGGGCATACTTACAAAACCGGTATACCTGATTTCTCCTGAGCATATCGGATATGACACATGCGCATTCGTCCTGATCATCGTCCGGGAAGCAAATCAAATCAATGATGTGATAGAAGCATTGAAAGGTATTCCTGAAGTCGTCAGTTGTGTGAGCATCATGGGTCGATACGATCTTATGGCTCGATTGTATGCAGTCAACAACAGACATCTCCAGGACATCGTACATGATAAGCTCCAGGCCATCCCGCAAATAGAGAGTACCAATACAATGGTTGCATTCGAAGTGAGTTTCGAAAGACAGGCAAATATTCCGGATAGTGAAGTGGTGGCGAGGTATAGGAGTTATGGGAAAGTATAAGACTAAAAGTATAAATACAACCGATCCAGGTCATTTTGTATCACTGGTTCAAGCTTGTATGCAGCTTTAATATTTTCTTTTGTCAGGACTTTGTGTTTATCACCCTCTGCCAAAACTTTCCCGTGATGAAGCAGCACTATTTTTTCCGCAAATCGTGCAGCAAGATTAAGATCATGCACTACACCAATCACAACCATGTCTTTCTTTTCCAGGAGCGACATAACCTTTTGCATAAAATCAAACTGATAATAAACATCCAGGAAAGTGAGTGGCTCATCCAATATCAAATACCTGTAACCCTTGTCAACAGGATACCATATTTGTGAAATCACTCTTGCGAAATGCACACGCTGCTTCTCACCACCACTCAACGTCATATAATTTCTATCCGCCATCTCTGCAACATCAAAAAAACGCATCGCCTCTTCACACGCGGTTTCCTCTTTTTGCGATGGCTTCCCACTGAAGTGAGGATATCTTCCCATCATGACCACCTCCCTTACACTCAAAGGAAAAGCCAATTCAATGTTTTGTGATAGTACGGACCTGATTTTTGCCAACTCACTAATATGAATTGCGTTGACATTTTCTGCTCCATAAAATACTGAGCCATTCACAGGCACAAGTTGTCTGCATATAATTTTTATCAATGTCGATTTTCCGGCCCCGTTTGGTCCAATGATCAAATTGAGCTTTCCAGGCTCAAAATCCATCGATACATCGTCAAGCAAAACTTTGTTGCCAACTTTATAAGTAATATTTTTTACAGTCAGCATATCAGAAAAAATAGTTTTTCCTGCGTAATAAAATTATGAATACAGGAACACCAATGAATGATGTAACAATTCCTATAGGCAATTCTGCAGGTCTTAATAGCATCCGAGCCACAAGATCAGCCAATGTAAGCAGGATGCCGCCTAATAATGCACCATCCCTGATCAGGTATCGATTGTCCGAACCATTGATGATTCGAAGCAAATGCGGCACGATCAGCCCTACAAAACTTATCACTCCTACAAATGCTGTTGCTATTGCGACCATTACAACATTCACCAGAAGAATGATGAGCTTTAACTGTTTGCTGTTTACTCCCAGGTATTGGGCTTCTTCTTCACCTATCATCAAAGCATTAAGGTGCTTTGCAAATTTCATTGCAACGCCAATACAAATGACAGTCGATATTCCAATGATGATGACCGAATGCCAGTTAGCGCCTGACAATGTTCCAAGATTCCAGAATGTAATAGACCGCGCCTGTGGATCCCTCGCGATATAGGAGAGGAATCCAACACCACTCATGAACAACGCATTTATGGCAATCCCCGTAAGCAGTAACGTAACAATAGAACTTTTCCCGGAAGCCTTTGTGTGTGAAAGCAGAAACACCATGGATGTTGAAAGCAGTCCGCCTGCACACGCTGCAAGAGGAAGGGTCCATTCACCAGCATTAAATTTGAAAATGACTCCCATCACGAAATATAATGCAGCACCAAAAGCAGCGCCACTGGATGTTCCTATAAGCCCGGGCTCCACAATTGGATTACGAAACAACGCCTGCATCAACACACCACCTACTGATAATGCCGCCCCGACAAGAATGCACAAAAACACACGAGGCAAACGGATTTCCATAAATATCCTTTCATTCAGCGTGACATCATCAGTACCGCTGAAATATTTTGAAAGAGAAGAAAATATTTCGTCCGCACGGATATTCACTGCACCCAAACACATGGATAATATCGCTACTCCGATGAGTGTGACGACAAGGATTGAAAATGTCCCACGGTAATGCCTACTGTATGTGTGCATCCTGATGAATCAGCTTTTGCATATTCAGTACAATTTCGCCGGTGCGGGGTCCGAGATAAACCACATCATGCTCTTCTATCCGGTATATCCTGTTGTTCTTAAATGCTTTTGTCGATGCCACACCCGGAAGCTCCTTTATTTTTTCAGGAGATCCCAATCGGTCATATCCGAAATCCGTCAGCAATATGACATCCGGATCAGATTGAGCCACGATCTCGGGTGAAATTTGTTTCATCCCTTTTTCATCATCCACAGCCATTGTTCCTCCGGCCCATTCCACCATTTTTGCAGCTGTGCTTTTCCGGGTCATCACCATATAAATGTTTGATGCCTGTCCGAAGTGAATGACCAGCACCTTCGTGGTGTCTTTATATTGTGCAGCACTTGCCAAAGCGATTTTCATATCGTTATCCAATTTCAGGCAAAGAGAATCTGCAGCACGCTCTTTGTGAAAATATGCTCCCATTTCACGCATCAAAGAATCCGTGCCGGGAATAGTGGTTTGATAATGGCCGAAATTCTTCATCGGGATTTTCAAATCATTGAGCTGTTTGACCACATGCTCCGGTCCTATATTATTATCCTGGAAGATAAGCGTGGGTTTCATAGCCAGGATAGCTTCCGCACTCAATGCCCTGTGATAACCAACGGTAGGCAGCTTTTTAATTTCAGGAGGATATGTGCTTGATACATCGACAGCTACTATATCCGATTGTGCCTGTAGTGCGTAGATGATCTCACTGTATTGCTTCGCTATGCATACAATGCGTTGGGCATGATCCTGCTTTTGATCTTCATTTCCAAAACGGCCGCAGCCGAATATTAAGATTAGCAATCCCGAAAGTAGTAGTATGCTTTTTTTCATCATGATGGATGGATAAAAACAAAGAGGCGGCATATGGTAAGCCGCCTCTTTGTTTGTGAATGATCAGAAATTATACCTGAGGTTTACACCTCCAAAATAGTTAACATCAAATGGAGCTGCCAGATAAGCATCCGGGAGCTGATTTAAGAAAACCATAAAATAATATTGCGTTCCGGTTATGTTATTTGCACCGGCGAATAAATCAACATCAAAATGTTGTCCGAACGAATGTTGAAAACCAAGCTTGGCATTGACCAGGCTAAAGGCTTCTGTTTTATTTACGTTGTCAGATGTATAAGGAATGATGCCTCTATAGGAATAGCCAACATTTCCATATATACCGATTTTTGTCATGATGTCAATACCTGCATTCGCCGTAATTGGAGGTACGCCAGCAACATCATTACCGCTGTAATCTACAGTCACAACACTCAGTTTATCAGCGCTGAGTGTTTGGAATGTATAATCCTTATATGTAAAATCAGAAAAACAGAAATTTGCAAAAGGACTTACAGAACGTAGAAACCCATCACTGGATTTAAAGGCATTATATTTTAATAATACCTCTAATCCTTTATCATCCTGGCTTCCCCTATTGACGATATAAGAATATGCTGTACCCACATCAGGTGGATTCAAAGGCACTGCTACAGTAGTCATCTTGTCTGTAAACTGCGCACTGAATAAAGCGATTTCGTAATGAAAAGCTGAATTGAATAAATCTCCTTTAGAACCGATCTCTATCTGAGTTCCGATTTCCGGTTTGAGACCGGTGTTCACTTCATTCGTAGTGGGAATGAAGAAATATGAACTTACCGGCGCCCTCTGTCCTGTACTATATGAAGCATACACTGATACCTTGCGATTGAATACTTTATTCAAAGCAAAATGAGGTGAGAACATCCCGTCATACTTCTGCTCATATGTAGTGGGTTTAGTATTACTAGCTACATAAAAACGGTCATCCAATCCAATGGTCATCACGCTCATGCCGATTCCTGCTGTCAATGACAAATCACCAGGCATCAGCAAAGACCACTCTGTGAATAGTGAATACGCCTGAGTCCGCGTCACCTGGTTGCTTCTTACCGTTCCGATTATATTATAGGGTTCTGCAGGGTTTGGATTAGCAATCATTGGATATCCAATGATCTGGGCGTATTGATGCTGAAGCTCTCCACCGGCAACGCCATTCAGACTTAATTTATCACTTAGTGAAAACCTCATGTCAAATGTCGTACGCGCACCATAGTTGATGGGGTCTTTGTCTGTCCAGCCACCAGCCGAACTTACATTGCTGCTGATACCAGTGCCAAAAACAGATGTCGTGTTCGATAAATGCCGGTTGAACGCATATGCATGTCCTAAACCCGCCCTGAAGCTGATCACATTAGAATGTGCATTATTTTTTATGTAAGCCGGATTCCCGGAATAATTAAGTGTATCATATTGTCCTATGGTCAATTCACCATTTCTTTCATCATAGCTATTGGAAAAGCCCGCGTATGTAGTAATGGATTCTTTTTCATTAGGTTGAAATTCACCTAACACACTTACAAAGTCTTTATGTGAAGCGGTATGCACCATAAATCCATCATACGATTGATGTCCGTAATTGACCAACACCGCCGAACGATCACCTCCCATCTGAAAGTGAGTTGTCAACCTTGTCAATCCATCTGATCCTAACAAGACATTCTGACCAAGAGATGTCTTTCCTCTTTCCGGCCGTATGGTTTTAAGATTGACCACACCTGCTATTGCTAATCCGTACAAAGTCCCGCTCGGTCCTTTTGTGACCTGGACATTGTCTACAGAATTGAAATCAATATCATCCATCAGAGTTATTCCTTCAGCATCAGTGATGGGTATTCCATTCAGATATACTTTATAACCCTGGCCGTCAAAATTGCTATTGACGCCATTGGTTCCTCTTATGCCATTTCCATATCCCCGGATATTAAATTGCTGTCCGGCAGCCACAGTACGTCTTTCCATAAAAACGCCCGGGATATTGGCATTGACGGCATCGTCCAGGTAGAGCCCTGTGCCTCTCTTTAATTCGACAGGAGTTAATTTTGCGATAGAAACCGGCTGGTCTAAAACGGATTTATTTTGTTCGGCAATAATTTCTACTTCATTTAAAGGGACAATGGCAGTAGTATCACTGAGGTTGTTTTGTGCATTCAATGACTGGCAATACAAAATGAGCAATGCAACCATTGCGTGTATTATTTTTTTCATTTGAAGAATGATTGATACGGTTAAAAATAAAATGAGCACAAAGTCATGCGAGCAGGCTTTGTACAAAAACAGAAATTACAATTGTTGTTAAACCGTCTTGGAGGAGGGGTAGGAATTTCCCGGTCATTGGTGACAAACCCGGGGACAGGCAGAGATAAAATAATTGTAGAACAAAAAGTAAATGAAATATTATGTTCAGGCTCGGGAGAAAGATATTTCAAAGTATGTATGGGTCGTAACTGATGGGGACGGTTACTCTTTGATTGCTTTCGTCCGGTCAGAACTTCTTTTAATTTCTTCAGGATATTTTCTTCATGGGGATCATTGATTACCAGCAGCGTGACCTTGTCACCTGAAATGCTCACTGATTTTATATCATACATTTTCCCTTCGATGGAAATTTCATGATTATTGATTTTGTCTTTCAGGTAATCAGGAAGAGAAAGAGTAATCTGTTCAAATGGCGTCTCTTCGTCATCCATCAACAACAACATTTTATACTGTTGATAATATTGCTGTAGTTTATAACCAAGCCATACACCATCCGTTTCCAGAAGTAAGATCGTCAGCAGGGTTATGGATAAAATGGTTTTCAGAAAAGTAATATTTTAATAAGGGTTGAATACCGGAAACAATAATACTATTTTTTCCAGTGTACAGATGATTTCCGTTATTTTTCTTTTGTAATCAGAGATTTATACATTATAATAAATATCATAAAATAAGAAAAACAACAAAAACCTCAGACCTGTGCAGGCTTATTAAAAGAACAGAGCTGTCAGTAGTACCGCCCTCTATTTTAGCTAATATGCTCTTAACTCAATTCGTATCTTTGAAAATCCGGTATGCGTAGGTTGCTCTCTTTGTCCCTGGTTGTAATATTTCTGGCTAATGCTGTTGGCAACATTGGTTTATTGATCATACACCGGTTTGAAATGCATGAGCATATCAAAAAACTCATCAGGTCCGGAAAAGAGGACAGAGACCAGGTGCAACTGAGATTCTGTCCTGAAGAATCAGATCGGTTGATTTGGTTCGACGAAGGTCATGAATTCAGGTTTCAGGGCCATATGTACGATTTGATCAAAAAAGTGGAACAGGATGACGGCAGTGTCATCTTTTTTTGCATCAGGGATGATGAAGAAAATAAAATTTTCAGGTACATATTCGAAGCATTGGAATGGCCATCAGAAAAGTCAAACGAGGATTGCACTTTGGTGCTTCAACTATTCAAATCACTTTCCGAGTTCGTCATAGATCCTTTCTATGAAAATTCTATTGAATTGTATGAAAGTCTGAGAGACAGGTTTGTCTACAATGAATTTTCCCTTGAGGTTTATTTGTCGATAAATTGCGAACCACCGGATATCGGAAATCTGTTTTTTAATCTCAAAACAGAAAACGGGTAATGCATCCTGCATTTACCTCAATATCCAATTATTTCAATTTTTAATCTCTCATTTATGAAACAGATTTATCTGCTCACAGCGGCAATGCTGCTGTGTAATTTAATTTTTTGTCAACCTGCTCTCCAGGAACCTCAAAGCACCTACGTGCCCAGTGAGACAGTCGTTGATACACTTGACGATGATTATTTGCTTGACGATGGCACCCATAGTCTCAATCAAATCGTCGTCTCCGCCAATCGTTTTGAACAGCAGCGAAAGGATATACCCCAGCAAACAGAAATTATCACATCCTCATCCATGGCATTTGATAATCAGCAAACATCCGGTGATGTCATCCAGAATACCGGAAATATACTTGTTCAAAAAAGCCAGCTGGGTGGTGGCAGCCCTGTGATACGCGGTTTCGAAACCAACAAAGTATTATTGGTTGTGGATGGTGTACGAATGAACAATGCCATTTATCGAGCCGGTCACCTGCAAAACATCATTTCACTGGATAATGCAACGATGGATCGGATTGAAATTCTTTACGGCCCTGGTTCTGTAATGTATGGAAGTGATGCGCTGGGTGGTGTCATGCATTTTATGACCAAGAACCCTACATTTTCAACCGATGGCACTACAGCCATTCATGGAAGTGCGTTTGCCCGGTATAGTACTGCTGATGCAGAGAAGACCGGACACGTGGATTTGAGTATTGGTGGAAGTAAGTTCGGATCATTGACAAGCTTCACCTATTCCGATTTCGATGATCTCATACAGGGATCACAGCGTTCTGATGACTACCCGGATTTTGGCAAACGAACATTCTATGTTGAACGGCAGGGCAATACCGATGTAGCGATTGCCAATGATGATGTGGACAAGCAAATCGGCTCAGGATATTCGCAGTATGATATCCTCCAGAAATTTGTTTATCGCGCAAGTGATGCAGTTAGTCATACTCTCAACTTTCAGTATTCTGCTTCATCTGATGTACCACGTTACGATCGTCTTACACAAGGCTCGTTACAAAGCCCAACCTATGCAGAATGGTATTATGGTCCTCAGAAAAGACTGATGGCTTCCTATCGCATGGGAATGAATAAAGGCACCGGCTTATTAGGTACTGGTGGTGTAACGGTTGCTTATCAAAGCATTGAAGAAAGCCGTCATGATCGCCGTTTCAATAATGTCAATCTGAACCACCGCATCGAAAAGCTCAACATCCTTACGCTGAATGCCGACTTCACACATCAGACCGGAGCATCGACATGGAGCTATGGTCTGGAAGGCACATATAATAAGGTGAATAGCACAGCACACCGCGACAAAATAGATACCGGCGCTGAAGTTCCATTGGATACGCGCTATCCAAATGGCGGATCTACAGTGAGTTCAGCAGCATTGTACCTGAATGATTCATATGCCGTAAGTGATCATTTCCGTTTACAAGCCGGAGTAAGAGGTGCTTATCATACATTGAATTCAAAATTTGATGACAAGACTTTCTTCCCGTTTCCATTTGATGAGGTTTCACAAAGCAGCGTGGTAGCAACGGGCAGTGTTGGATTTGTGTGGAATTCTGATGGTGGATCACGGTTGAATTTCATTGCATCAAGTGGATTCCGAGCACCTAGTGTGGATGATATGAGCAAAGTATTTGAGTCCGTTGCCGGAAGAGTGATTGTTCCAAATCCTGAACTTGGTCCGGAACATACCTACAATGTGGATCTTGGAATTTCTCAAAACATCAATGATCGTCTTGAGATAGGAGTGGAAGGGTTTTATACATGGTATCGCAATGCTATTACTACTGCACCAGGTACATTCAATGGTGCGGACTCGGTCGAATACAATGGCTCCCTGAGCGCAGTCGTCACAAACGTGAACGCGAAGAAAGCTTTTGTATATGGAGGGAATGCATATGCATCATTGGACATTACAAATTCACTTTCATTGTACAGCACGATCAATTATACGTATGGTCGTATAGAGCGCGAGAATGATGAAGTTCCGCTGGATCACGTTGCACCGTTATTTGGTAAGACCAGTCTCCGCTGGAACAAGGACAAGATCAGAGCTGAAGCATATGCGATGTACAATGGAGCAAAAAAGCTGGAAGATTACAATCCTGACGGAGAAGATAACCTTCCTTATGCTACTGTCGATGGTATGCCTGCATGGATGACGCTCAATGTGAAAGGCTCATACCAGTTCACAAAGAATTTCACGCTACAACTTGGAGTAGAAAATATCCTCGATGAGAATTACAGGATTTTTTCTTCAAATATTTCAGCTCCTGGAAGGAATATAGTGGTGACTGTGAGAGGTAGCTGGTAAATAAGTAATTAGTTATCAGTATTCAGTAATCAGTTTTTTTTGGATGCTGGATAAAGGGATGCCTGATGCCGGACGCATGACGCACGGATCATTTACTGTCATCATATTTGATGGGAGCAAATGATACTAAGAAATGAAAGACTTAATAAGTCAGCTTTGATTATCTGCGTCGCGAGTCCGGCATCAGGCATCCCTTTATCCAGCATCCATTTTTACGTCCCAATTGCATCATGAGTCCGGTATCCTGCATCCTTTTTATCCTGCATCCATTTAATAATTCTCCAGCTGATCTGAAAAATAATTAATCAAAGGAATAGATGACAACGCTCCTGTCAGATCAAGGATCTTTACATATTGATCCGAAATGGCTTTCTCCAGGTCAACCAGCTTAACCTGACGCTTGATTTGATATTCGCGTGCTTTTAACAAGGTCATTGGTCCATCTGCCTGCAAGAGAGATGGATGTTCGAGAGAAAATTTATTCTGACTTTCTTTCCACTGATCCTCTGCGGTACGATATCGCTCACCCAGTGCTTTCAACTGGTCTCGCGCAGATTGAATCTCCTGGTTCAATTGATTTATTTCTACCTGGAGGAATTGTTCTTCATTGTTTTTATCGATTTGTAATTCTGCGAGCTTTACACGGGATGATCCTTTGAACGGCAGATTGATGCCAAAGCCGGCAGAAAACTTTCGTGCCAGGGTTTCATCCGGTCGGTTGGCATATCTCAATTGAAAGAAATCCAGCATTTGTGATGCACTTGCCTTTTCAAAATAATACTCAGCCTGCAGCTCTTCTATTTTTGATTGTTTCTCAAGTATCACCGGATTGAGATTAGGTGCCATAGACAGCTGATCAATTACGAGCTGCATTCCTGATGGTGGAATAAACGCAGTAGCATCCATCTTCCACTGATCCACTTGTAAAGACATCCAGCCGGCAATCAATTTTTTTATTTGATCTGACTCTTCCATCGCCTGATCAATTTCCAGGTTTAATTCGTCGAGATCATATTCGGCTTTAAGCAATTCATCTACTTCAGTGCCGGCATTGAGTGATGCCAGCTTATTGAATACATTCACTTTGTCTTCGTACACAAGCTTTAGTTCCTGCTGGATGGCTATTCGTTTTTGTATAAATCTATAAGCACTCACAGCTTCATATCGGGCGACCAATGCCTCATGTTCTAGCCGGAGTTGAAAATTTTGTTCAGTCTGAAGTTCAGCCTTATTGAGAAAACGTTGACGGCGTATTTCAGACGGACCATTGACGGTCATCCGGGCAAGATATTCCTGCCGGTATACGAGGAAACGGTCGGTTTCTGTGCGCAGGCTGATTTGATCCACAAGTGGAATGTTCTGATTTGTTTGACCTATGAAATCAAGATGTTTTTGATTCAGTTCGACTGGCAGATCGTGTCGTGCACTCGCCAGGATTTGATTTGTTCGAATGGATACCTGTCCATGTAATGCAACATACAATAGCCAAACAGGAAAAACGCAGATCCATTTTTTATTTTGAAACATCAGGTATGCCGGACTAATTCAGTTTAGGAAGTTTTGGGAAATGCTCTTTCCAATAATGACAAAAAAGAAAATGCAGAAACAGGTAATCGCTGCAGTATGACTTTTTCTTTTTGAAGAAAATGATTTGTTGAAGGAATCTGGATCAGCACTTCACGACCATAAGTCTTGATCTCCGGAATCTTTCTCAATCTTTCGGGGATTTCTACGATCCTGTGACCGAGACCACTGACTTTACCCATACAGGTTTCATCGGGATGCAATGTAGAAGTCACACGTAGTGAGTCCCCTACTTTAATTTCCAGGCTCAGGCTTTCATGCAGATAGGCTATGACCGTGTTTGGACTTTGTTCGTAAAAAGATATCAGCGCATTGAATTCAGGAATATTTTCACCAATCCTGCAATGTAGTGATCCCACAAGCCCATCAGAGGGAGCATAGATCAACAGGTGGTCCTTTTCTTTTTCATATAGCTCGATTTCGTTTTTCAGCTTACCGATTTCGGTTTGCGCCGGGATATGGGACAGTTTCAATTCCTGTTGAAGATGTGCGATCTCGATATCGATAGGTTCAAGTGACAGGCGAAGTTCTTGCCGTAGACTTTGGAGCCTTGTTTCATAAACCGAAGATGATGGTTTGGATTCGTTTCCGGGAAGGCTTTTCAGGTTTTCGAAGAGCTGCTGATTGAGCAGGTTTTCAGATTCCATGAGACGAATGCGGGCCTGAATGTCCTCTGCTTTTTCTGCCCGTAATGCAATGTACTTGTTCAGGTTGTTCCTGATTTCAATTTGACTTAATCGATCGCGTGCTGTCAGTTCTGAAACATCATGACTTAACGAGCTCAATTTAAATGCAAGCGCAGACCAGTTTACTTCCATGAGTAACGCGCCTTTTGTCACAAATTGGCCTTCAGATACATTTATTTTTTGGACAGTAACTGCATGGTCCAGGTTGATTTGTGTTTCCTGGTTTTCGGCGACTCCGAAAAAATTTGCTGAATTGCGATTGAGGCCTCTGTAAATAATAAATAGCGTAAAAAATAAGACAGGAATAAAAATGAAGAGAAGATTAATTCTACGCATGGCAGGTTAAAGATTAATCAGTTTGATGGACGTAGGTATCATTAAAGCTCAACCGGATATTCTGCAAACTTTCTATTGTTCTAAGGTTTTCGGTCAGCTGCATTCCATGCATTTCATTCTGAAGACGCAGGTCGAAAGCATATTCAACCAGGTTCTCTTTCTGCGGGAGATAATTGATGCGGTATCGTTTCAGCACAAAATTCCGGCAGTGTTTCCTGATGATCTGTTGCGCTTTTTCGAATTCTACAACATCACCATTCATTTCAAAACGAAGCTGGCCCAATAGATTGTTTTTACGACCATAAGGTGTCATCCTGAGGAAAAAAGCAATGAGACAGAAAGCAACCGTTCCGATGATTGCATTTGCAAAACTATTGACACCACAGGCTATACCTACAGCCATGGCGGCGAAAATAAAAGCTACATTTCTTGGATTGAAAATATTGGTCCTGAAACGGAGTATGGCCAGAGCCCCGAAAATCCCAAAGCCGCGGGCCATGCTATCCCCGATAGATTCCATGATAGTGGCCGTGACGATGGCCATCAGGATGAGGGATTGTATAAAATGATCCGGCGGAACGATATCCCTGGAGGTCTTCTCATACGTAAATACCAGGAGTGATGACAGCAGGAATGCCAACAAAACAGAGAAGACAATCAGGATAAATGAAGGCCCATCCTGATTGGAGATAGAAGATAGTATATCCATTGGTTTACGTAAACTTACTGTAAACAACGCAAATTCTCTGAAAAAAGGATGCCAGATTAAGGGATGCCGGATACCAGACGCTTGACGCACAAGGGATGTTGGATATAGCAACCTCCTTTTTATTAGCGTCCCTATTGCGTTTAGAGTCCGGTATCCGGCATCCTTTTATCCCGCATCCAATTTTTTCCACCGCCGACACAATAACCGCCTGATCGGCTATGTTAATATAATCGAATAAAATACTGAGTATGAAGCATGAATTTACCCAACTACAATTGACAAGACTGGTGTATGGTGAAACAAGTAAAGCGGAGACGGATTTGCTGCTCGAGCTTGTATGTACCGTTCCTCAGATCGCTGAAGCTTTTGGCGCGTTAAAAGCAGGGAAAGAAGCCCTGGGAACGATTCCGATGAACCCATCCGAAAGGGTGATCAACCGGATTCTTGCTTATAGCGCATCCACAATTCCGGTTTCAGCCAGCTGATGTACCCGACTTAGTTCAAAGAATAAGGCCTTCCTGATGATATTCCGGAAGGCCTTTTTCTTTGGGAGAAGCACAAAAATATTTTTTCGAAAAAAGTGTTAAAATTTGGACATGACGAGAAAATAGTCAAAAATTGCCCATATATTTGACTTACATATTAACTTCATCACTTATATTTACTTTATTAAATTCTAATTACTATGTCATCTGATAAAGAACGCGATGCCAAGTCGAAAGCCCTTCAACTTACCGTAGATCGCCTTGAAAAACAATATGGAAAGGGCACCATTATGAAGCTTGGCGACAAACAGGTCGTTGAGGTGGAGGCCATACCCACCGGATCAGTTTCATTAGATATTGCCGTTGGAACCGGCGGTTTTCCAAGAGGCCGTATCGTTGAGATCTATGGCCCGGAATCTTCCGGGAAGACCACTCTCGCTATCCATGCTATAGCAGAATGCCAAAAACAGGGAGGGATGGCTGCCTTCATAGATGCAGAGCACGCCTTCGATCGCTTCTACGCAGAATCACTGGGTGTGGATACCGAAAACCTGCTGATCTCGCAGCCGGACAATGGCGAGCAAGCCCTGGAAATAACCGAAAACCTGATCAGGTCAGGTGCAATTGATATTATTGTTATTGACTCAGTAGCCGCACTTGTTCCTAAAGCGGAAATAGATGGTGAAATGGGTGATTCTAAAATGGGTCTCCAGGCGCGACTCATGTCACAAGCCATGCGGAAGCTTACAGGTACGATTGGCCGCACAGGTTGTTGCTGCATCTTTATCAACCAGCTTCGTGAAAAAATCGGGGTTATGTTTGGCAATCCTGAGACAACTACGGGGGGAAATGCGCTGAAATTCTATGCATCACTCCGTCTTGATATCCGCCGCAATGGCTCAGCCCTCAAAGACAGGGATGGCAATGTGGTAGGTAATCACGTAAAAGTGAAAGTCGTCAAGAATAAGCTTGCCCCACCATTCCGGGTAGCTGAATTCGACATCATGTTTGGAGAAGGTATTTCCAAAGTAGGAGAAATAGTAGACCTCGGTGCTGATGCAGACATCATCCAGAAGAGTGGTGCATGGTACAGCTTCGAAGGCACCAAGATTGCACAGGGAAGAGATGCAGCTAAGCAATTCTTCATGGACAATCCTGAACTGGCATGGGAAGTGGAACAAAAGATCAAAGCTAAATTTGTCAACGCTCCACGTGTTGCCCATTCAGAAGAAGAGATACTAGCGGATATTGATTAAGTTTTTTTATAAACTACCGGCATTGTAGGGCGATTACAATGCTGGTTTTCCAAAGCTTCGGCTACGTTTTGCCCCTAAATCCCCTAAAGGGGACTTCAAGAGCAAACTGAGCCGAAGTTTTTTTTATAATAGTAAATACCACGAATTCAACATCAAATGAATTCATAATTCCCAGTTGTTGAAATCAAAAGTCCCCTTCAGGGGATGGTTGCGGAGCTGTAGCACCAGGTTGTGATTAGCAGGTCGAGCATAGGGGCAAAACGCTTCTTGTCGACTGGATAACCTCTTTAGTCACAGGTGACAGACTATGTGGGGTTTAAAGTATTTACCTTTAATTTCCATTCCACTTAAACACCGGACATCATCATGATAAAATTGCAGCTTTTTGTTCTGGCCGTATGTACGGTCTTTTTATTTTCCTGTGCATCCAAAAAAAATCTTTCCACTGGTCCTGAACCAGAAGATACATCAGACATCTATGAAGATACCATGTCACTCGATGATATCACCACGGAAGAAACAGAATATCCCTTCCGGGCCGCAGAAGAACGGAAATGGGATTTGCTGAATACGATACTTGATCTCTCCTTCGACTGGGAAAAATCAGCAGTCAATGGAACCGCCACTCTTACATTATCTCCTGTATTTTATACGCAGCATGATGTGCAGCTGGATGCAGTGGATTTTGATATTAAAAAGATCATGGTCGGTGATAAAATCATCAAGGATTACAGCTATGATAAAAAGATCATCACCATTCCTTTGGCTCAACCGATGGGAAGACGCGACAGGCTGACACTCACCATTCAATATGCTGTAACTCCACAACCCAGCAATCTTGAGGCTGGCGCGGCCATAACAAGTGACCAGGGATTATACTTCATCGATCCGCTGGATACAGTGCCGGACCTGCCAAGACAGATCTGGTCACAAGGTGAGACATCATCAAACAGAAAATGGTTTCCTACCATCGACCATCCGAATGAAAGATGCACGATGGAAATCATCATGACAGTTGCAGATACTTTTATGACATTGTCAAACGGGAATCTCATTTCATCCACGACACTGCCGAATGGAATGCGAAGAGATGACTGGAAGCTTGAATTACCTATCGCTCCTTATCTCACCATGGTGGCTGTCGGCAAATGGGATAAAGTCACTGATTATTGGCGTGGACGTCCGGTCGATTATTATGTTGATCCCGGTTATGGAAAAGATGCGCGGGCGATTTTTGCACACACACCTGAGATGATTGAGTTCTTTTCTCAAAAACTTGGGTTTGATTATGTATGGCCTAAATATGCGCAGATCATCGTCAAGAATTTTGTATCCGGTGCGATGGAAAATACAACCGCAACCGTCTTTGGTGATTTCATACAATTTCATGATGAAGATGTGATCAAGCCGGGGTCAAATGACTATATCGTTTCGCACGAATTATTTCATCATTGGTTTGGTGACCTGGTCACCTGTGAGTCATGGGCCAACATTACGCTCAATGAAGGATTTGCCAATTACGCAGAATATTTATGGTACGAATATAAATATGGCAGGGAGAGGGCAGACATTTCAAGAATGGAAGAATTGAACGGATATTATGGTGAAGAAAATAAGCACACGCTCATTTATTATCATTATCCAAATGAGAATGCTGTGTTTGATGCGCATAGTTATAATAAAGGAGGATTGGTATTGCACATGTTGCGTGACCTTGTCGGTGATGAAGCATTTTTTGCCTCGTTACAATTATATCTGCAGCAGCATGCATACAACTCAGTTGAAGCCGCGGATTTGCGCCTTGCATTTGAAGATGTGACGGGCAAGGATTTAACCTGGTTTTTTGATCAGTGGTATTTTGCTAAGGGGCATCCCATACTCCAGATCTATCAGGGGTATGATGAAATAAACAAAGAATTAACGATTGATATAGAGCAGACACAGGATCAAAGGGGATTCAAGGATGTATTTAAATTACCTATTGATGTAGGTGTATACTATAAAGATGGCAGTAGTGAGATACATAAGATCTGGCTGGAGGAAAAATCAAAATCGTTCGTGTTGGCCGCAAAGGAGGAGCCTGCAGCTGTCATTTTAGATCCAAGAGATATCCTATTGGTCCAGGTAAATCAGGATGTGCCTGAATCCGAAAATGAGACAAGATTAATGTATTCCACATCTGTTAGTCACCGTATATCTGCATATACCGCCATGTCCGAAATTTCTCAGCCGGCATTAGAAAAGCTGATGAAAGACTCTTCGCTTACAGCCAGGTCAATGGCAATACAATATTTTACAGATCATTCAGACGTGGACCATCTTAATACCATGTCATTGACAGAATCAGATGCTGAACTACAGGATTTCATTCTTGAGTCATTAGCTAATCTTGATCCTGAGAAAGCAAAGGATTATGCAATTAAACTTTTGGATAGCACGGATAAAACTCAGGTGATATATCTCGCCCTCACGTCGATAGCCGCTGTTGATATTAATGAAGCATTGCGTCAGGCCACCCGGTATGAGCAGCGCACTTCATCTGCTATATATGCTGCACGTGCAGAGTTGTTCGCAAAAAAAGGAAGTGGCACCTCGCTTGCATTTTTCAAAGACGAAAGAGCAAAGAACCTGCCCGTGGATTACCTGGAAGATTTTGTGGCTTCCATCGTGAAGTATATTTCACCGCAACCAGCAGGTGTTCAGGAAGAGGGACTGCAGCTTCTTGGTTCTGAATTTTATATGAAGGGCTCAAATAAAGAATACAGGCGTTTCTATCTTATACTTGGCCTGGTGAAAACATACAGGGATTTGAGCGATGGGAATTTAAAGAACAGCATTCTCGCGTTGATAAAGAAGCATTATGCAATGGAGCAGAATGAGTATTTGAAAGATGCTTTGAAGCAGGGGTTGGGGGAGATGTTAGATTAGAGGAAGGTATACGCTTACTTCGATGACCGCTGATATCATTGATGAAATTGATAGCGCTGATAATGATCGTGCATGGAGGAAGATTACATATACCCCGGTGACCGCTGATATAATTGATGATTAAAATATCGCTGATCAATAGTACCACTGATGCAGAGTTGTGTTTATGTCACCAGTGAACTAATAAACATTAAAAAAAGCGAGACCAAAATTTTATTTGCATTTTTATAAAAGGGTCCTTAATTTAGTTTTATAAAATTAAAACCAGTTGGGAACAATAGTCAACACAGACTATAAATATTCTGAACTCACCGGCAGGATTATCGGGTGCGCCATCGAAGTGCACAATGAGCTCGGTCCGGGATTCCAGGAAAAATTTTATCACCGCGCCCTTGAAATTGAAATGAGATTACAAGGGATAAGCTATGTAAGTGAATACGAGAATACGGTTTTTTACAAAGGAGAAATCCTTGGACGAAGACGATCAGATTTTTTAGTTGAGGACAAAATATCTGTAGAAATCAAAGCAGTTTCAGAAATGGATGATGGTGATCTATGCCAGGCTATCAATTACCTTGAAGCTTATCGTCTTGAAGTAGGACTACTGATTAATTTCGGCGGTCCCAGATTAGTATTTAAGCGCCTCATCAATTCAAAGGCTAATAAAAAATCCTGACTCAAATTGAAAGACTAGATGGAGAAATATTTGTGCAAACTATAGCATTTATTGGACAGACATTCTTTATCAACATCATCTATCTGATCAGAAATCAATGTTACCACATTTATCAGCGGTATCAATTTTATCAGCGATATCAGCGGTTACCGAGGTAAGCTAACATCCTCAATATAGAATCCTCCTTCCCAAATGAATCACTTGTCAGTCGGAGGGATCAACCTCCTGAACACTTCCTCCAGGTTCTCAATGCTCAGGTCTTTTGCTAAGATCGTCTTATCCTTACTCAGGACGTATACTTTCGGTGTGGTTTTGATATTATACGTTGTCTGAATCGCAGAGGTACCTCCTGATTTGTCGCTGCCATTGATCCAGTTTGTGAATTGGTTTTTGTCGATATAATCCCAACATCCTTTTTCCTGCTCATTCAATTTTGTGCATACAGCAAATACTTCTACGCCTTTATCCTTGTATGTTTTGTAAAAGCTGCTCAGCACCGGCATGCTTTGCTGGCAGTGTGCACAATTTGGTGCCCAGAATACCAATACGGTATAAGGTGACTGAATGTCATAAAGTGATACATTCTTTTCTCCTTCTGTCTGCACAGTGAAGTTGGGTGCTTTCTTTCCTATCAATGTCGGGGAGATAAGCCTGACAGCTGATAAGACCTTATTTTTTTCTTCTTCTTCTATCCATGGAGCTTTTCCTTTCGCAATATAATCTTCAGCTATATGCACGAAGACAGCATCCATTCCTATGTTCTTGGCTTCCCTGTATTTATTGAACATATGAGTAAGAAAAAACCGGTATGCGACCTGGGTATTTTCAGTTTTTTTAAGGATATAATCCACGCTTTTATTGATCGAGTCAGGGCTTTGTACTGTCAGGTTGTCCAGGTAATATTCTACTCTGTCGACAAGCACGTTTTTCGGTGCGCGGATGAGTCGCTCATCAGACAGATTTACATTGTCAAAGAAATGTGATTTTTGAAACAGGTATTTCTTCATTTGAATTTCCTCCGGAGAGCCATCATATGTAGGCACTTCAACAGGCAGTTCACATCTGACCATTGCAGCAGTCAGGGTTTTTGGAATCCTGGCTACCAGGGCTGTCTGGTATTCTATAATCTCTTTTTTCTGCTGCTGCATTTTAGCAAGCAGTTCAGTTTTATCCTGATCACTTTTCTGTGCATCATACGTTGACTTGATCTTATCAAGCTCAGCTCTCTTGGTTTGAAAATATCTCAGGTAATCATAGTATTCTTTGTTATCGGGAGAACCTTCAAACCGGATAGTCCCATCAATATCCTTATTATCTGCAAAGAAGCTGAAATCTGTCTCGTTTTGATCGACTAATATCAAAAAGCTTTTCGTGGGCGGAAGAATAACCAGGTAGACACCTGACTGGAGATCATAGATGCTTTCGAATGAAAAAGCTCCATTCACAACTTTAGCTGTGTCCACCACATATTGGTTACCTCCATAAAGCATGGATAGATAAATTTCGCCACCAGTAAAATTGGTGAGAGTGCCTTTAATCTTGTGGCCACTGGCAATTCCCTGATTCATAAAAAAACAGAATGTAAGCAGGCTGACAAGAAGGACTTTATTAATATGAGCGTGTATGGACAGTTTGATTGCTTTGTAAAACATCAGTATAAGATTTAATTTGAAAGACCACTAACTCAGCCGGATGATAGTGCTGAGGAGGTACAAATTTAGTGTTTTTGTCTTGTTGTGAATGTTCAGGAGAAATCGGATTGACCGAATGGTTTGTTAAGCCTGCCGTATAAAAGCATAAAAGCCGCGTTAAATGTTATAGGATTCTTAATACTATAAAGTCAATTGCCATTTCCAAATAACTGTAGAAATTCAGCCCATTGTTTTTTCGCTACTTCATCATGTTGTGCATTCTGTGCTAACCGCGTCATGCCATCTTTGTCCAGCACAAGATATTCACCGGTATTAAAGGTCTCCAAAGGGACATCCTTTTGTTCTACCGTAATTTCTACATTGATTTCCTTTCCTGTATCTGGAATTTTCTCCCAATAACTTACGACAAACCCTTCTTTATCCACTGCTTTTCTCAGATCCGATAAATGCTGGTCTTCACTATTACCTGTAAACTCAGGATAATATCGGCTAAGTGAAAAACCAAGGTCTTTTGTAATCCATGCTTCTGCTAAGGCATGTGGGCTTTTGAACTTCATTTTCGTGCAGCTGTATTTTCCGATCATTTTTACCTCATCAGTGATTTCTGTGGTGACATTCGAATTGATATTAACTGTGGGAATATCGGGCTCAGGAACATAATTAACCCTGAAACCATATTTCAGATCATTCCTTTTGCGCAACATGGTAGAAGTTTCAGCACTCCTGTCTTTTATGATCTTAAATGATTGGGATGAATCCACTTCAATCTCAAGAAGTGTTTTATCTCCTTTTACAGTTAATCTTGAAGACTTTTCCTCATCCTTCTGATCCACCTTAATCGTAATGGATCCTTCAAAAGACTGGGCATAACATGGAAATATGATTACCTGAAGGAGGAGAAATGTGCTCAGACATATAATTCTAAATCCTGTGATCATGTTTTTATTTTGAATGTAAAACAAAAAAAAGAAGGCAAACAATTTTTAACTATTTGCCTTCTTCGTAAATGGTTACGAAATCTTAAACCTTATGGGTTGTATGTAGTCGGTGCTAATCCAAGTTCGCGTTTCATCTGTTCGATGTCTTTCATCATCACTTCAGAACCATCGCGTTGAAGTTGTACTTGTTCTTGTATCTTTTGTTCTACAGCCCCTTGCTTTTTGAGCACCTCTGCAATCTCAGATGGGCGGAAACCTATGGATGTATTGATCAGTGTTACACCTTCACCTGCATAATCAGACCATGCTCTGCCTAATATCATGGAGAACATTTCAGCAGTCATGGATCCGGCAGGTACAGCTTTCGCAATACCGTTATTGTCCCCTGAAGGTAAAATATAATCACCTACGTTTACCGGCCCCTTTACATATACAGGTATCTGTCCGAGGAAAGCTACTTTTTCAAAAGCTGATGAATTTGCATCGTCCGGTGTATTACCCAGCACTAAAGGTTGCGAAGTAATAGCCAGTATCTGGTCAGCATCACGTGTATTCTTTGAAATTTTGCCATTATAAAGTCCTACAATGTCACCTTTCATGAATTGTTCAGTCGGGTATAATTTAGGAAGGTATTCTGCGTAGTCAGCTCCTTTGGAACCATAGACAATACCATTGTCAAGCACTGCAGAAGTAAGTCCCCATGCAAGGCCATTTGCAACCAGCATAATAGGATCAATCGTCACTAAGTCCTGTACCCGGTTTTCCATCGCCCAGGTTACAAGACGTGAAAAATAGCCCGTATTCAGATTGAAAATATCTTCATTTGGACAAATGCCCTGTGACACCAGGATATCACTGAATGTTGGAATAGTAGGAGCCGTACCAAATAGGCTTTTCATATTTATGGCAGGTGTAGCAGGTATAACTAAGCCTGGAAAATTAGGAATGGCAATACCAGGGAAATCAGGCACATCAATACCCGGGAAATTGGGAATCGTGATGCCATTGAAATCAGGAATATCAAGGCCCGGGAAATCAGGGATAACAAGTTCATTGAAAACCGTGAAGTGAGGTACAAGGCAAACGGTTTCACAACAGCAGTTAAAATCAAAACAAAATGCACAGCAATCACAAAAACAAACCGATGCGCATAAATAAGGCCCTACTTCCAATGCAGGAATATCAGGTATGACAACTCCCGGAATATTTGGAATCACAAATCCCGGAACATCAGGAATGTCAAAAGCGGGTACATTGGGAATCGTCAATGCAGGGACATCAGGAATGGTAAAAGCAGGAATATCCGGTATGTCAAAAGATGGAATCGTCTGATTGTTCCATCCATCAGATACAAAATTGAAACCTGTTGCAAATTGTGTCCATAGTATCGTGAGCGGGTTATAATCAGCGATAGCTATGCACACTGCAGTCCAGATTTCATCACTTGTAGGTAATGGAATATTCGCGATGTCGTTAAACTCATAACTTTCTACGCGGCCTGCTACAGCACTTCCTGCACCCTTATAGAAGGTCATGTAATTATTTTCCTTATTAGGAGACGTGGTATTGATTTTTATTGCAATACCATCGCTGCTTCCTCCTTCTGTATTATCAAAATAAACAAGATGGTTGCCATCAGGTCCTACTGTAGCATCACCTGTCACCTGCAAACCGGATTTGAAAGTAGATAACTTGTCAACTTCCAGTGTGCCTGTAAGGTTAGTCGGATTCATATTGGCAACATCCAACGGTCCATCAATGCCGATAGCTCCGTCAATCAGTACAGCGCCATCAACATCCAGATCACCTGTAAGATGTGTAAGCGCGGCATTATTAACAGTAAGCGTGCTGTTCAGTGTTGTTGCTTTGTCTTGAGTCAGCGTGCCTGTAAGATGAGTAGCTTGGTTCCCTGTGACGTCAAGTGTTTTATTGAGCGTGGTTGCACCGTCGACGTTCAATGTCTGGTCAACATCCAGTGTGCCTGTCAATTGTGTCGGAGCCATATTCGTCACGGTCACTGCATCATTCAGTGTAGTTGCTTTATCCACCACCAGGGTACCGGTAAGGTGTGTCGCACTGGTTACACCATTGACGTCAAGTTTGTTATTCAATGTAGTAGCTCCATCAACATTCATGGTTTTATCTACATCAAGTAAACCTGTCAATTGTGTTGGCGCCATATTCGTCACCGTAACTACATCTTTGAGTGTAGTAGCTTTGTCAACAACTGCAGTTCCTGTAAGTCGTGTAATGCCGGCAACTTCAAGTGAATTGTTCAACGTAGTTGCTCCATCTACATTCATGGTTTTATCTACATCGAGAGCACCTGTCAATTGCGTAGGAGACATACCGGTCACTGTAAGTGAGTGATTCAGTGTAGTTGCTTTATCTGTTGTCAATGTACCTGTAAGATGAGTAGGACTTACATTGGTGACGTCAAGAGAGCTGCCCAGTGTTGTAGCACCTTTCACATTCATTGTCTTTTCAACCACGAGTGATCCTGTCATTTGTGCAGGAGCTGTATTCTGAACCGACAGAGCATCATTTAGTAAAGTTGCCTTGTCAACTGTTAGTGTTCCTGAAAAGTGTGTTGGGCTCATGTTGGTCACATCGAGTGAACCATTCAATGTAGTGTTGCCATCTACATTTAAGTCACCGACGATGCTGATGCTGACAAGGATGTTGATATTTCCATCCTTATCAATGATTAAGCGTGGGATGTTTTTGGTGATCATTGTCAGGTCTTTCCTGTCAGTCGTACCTAATACAGCCTGTCCGCCTCCTTTGTATTTGTGCGAATTGTAATTGCCGTCAAGAGCCCAATAGATAGCTGTCTGGTCCAGGTCTCCACCTGATCCTCTGCTTCCACCAGGTTTATTCACTAATGATCCTGCGGTATTCGCATAAAGAGCGTAAGGAACAGAGTATAGCTGACCAGAGCTGATGATCTGGAAATTTTCCTCTCCGGGAATTTTCACAGAGATCCTCACCCACATTTCTTCTTTTGACCATGGAATGTCTGAAAATTTACCGGATGGTGTTGAACCTTCTCCGATCACAAAATCAAGAACACCCATATTACTTGAAAGAACGTCGTGTGTTTCGGCATAGAAAACCTTTTCATCCTGTCCCGAGGTCAATAATTCCACCTGGACGATTAATGCTCTATCGAGAAGAAGGCTTCCGTCCAAATCCCGGGCGACAGCCTGGAAACGCATACCCTCAGGTACGGTTTGACCCAGTAAGTCAGCCGAGAAAAGTAAAAATGCAGTTAAAAGAAACAGTAGATTTTTCATTTTTTTTCAGATTACTTGTTAACTGTTCTTTTATTAATTCGTTCGCTTAGCAGAAGGATTGACACCAAGATCAAGATATGTCTTGAGCAGGTTTACGTCAGCTTTCAATTCGTTGTGTATTACATTCTGATCATTGATCTGTTGTTGGAGTGATTTCAGGCTTTCCTCACGTTGCTTCAGCACTTCTGCGATTTCAGTTGGACGTAAGCCGATAGATACATTGATCACTACAGTAGTTTCAAGCGGAGATGCAGACCAGGCCTTTCCAAATATTTCAGGAAGGATGTCAGCATGTAATTCACCTGGTTTGATGACCTTACCGATGCCGTCATTTTTACCGGAAGGAATGATATAATCACCCAGTTCTACAGGACCCTGAACAAATACAGGAACCTGACCGAGGAATCCGACTTTAGCAAAATTGTTTTTATCGGCTTCATCAGGTTGATTACCCAGTACTAATGGTTCAGTAGAGATTGCAAGAATCTGATCTGCACCTGTTGTTACTTTAGAAATCCGGCCACCATGTACACCTACGATTTCACCGCTCATAAACTGTTCAGTAGTATGCAGCTTAGGCAGGTATTCTGCATAGTCAGCACCTTTTGAACCATAAGTGACTCCACCTGATTTAACTACTTTAGTTACACCCCATGTCAGCACTTTAGCAGCAAGATCTATAGGACTGAATGAGATCATGTTTTGCATATCATTTGCAACACCCCATTCAATCAATCTGTATACATATCCATTAGGAACATCAAAGAGACCAGCATCAGGACACACTCCCTCGTCAACCAAAATGTCACTGAAAGTTGGAATAGTAGGCCAATGGAACAGGTCATCAGACAGATTAATTTCAGGTACATCAGGAATTGCAAAAGCAGGAATATCAGGAATATCAAAAGCAGGAATATCAGGAATATCAAAGCTTGGTATGTTCGGAATATCAAAGCTTGGGATATTAGGTATCGTCAGACCCGGAATAGTTGGGAAACTTAAACCCGGAAAGATTTCAATACCCTCAATAGATAAAGCAGGAATACCTGGCAATGTAAGAGAAGGCAGATCAGGGATATCAAGACCTGGAAAATTAGGAAGATCTAAACCTGGAAAATTAGGAAGCGTCAAACCCGGAAAATTAGGAAGCGTCAAACCTGGAAAATCAGGAATAGAAAATGCAGGAATCGTGGCGCCATTCCAGATCGTACCGACCAGGTTAAACTGGTTAGCAAACTGTGTCCAGAAAATAGTGATTGGATTATAATCAGCAATCGCGATACATACCGCAGTCCAGATTTCATCGCTGGTAGGTACCGGAGGTGAACCGATATCATTCAGTGTATATCCTTCAATTCGTCCAGCTATTGAATTGTCACCTTTATAAAAGGTTACAAAATTATTTTGTGCATTTGTATTGGCATTATTTATCCGGATAGCTACACCATCACTTGAACCACCTTCCGTATTGTCGAAAAATGCAACATGATCACCATTAGGTCCTAATGTTCCATCACCTCTTACGATCAAACCGGCCTTTAACGTAGCCAGCTTACCAACTTCAAGCGTACCTGTAAGCTTGGATGGATTCATACCTCCTACTGTCAGCGGACCATCTAAATTGATAGATCCCTGTGCACCAAAAGCACCGTCCACATCAAGATCACCTGTGAGGTGAGTCAGCGACATATTCATAACTGTCAGGGCTTCCTTGATGATAGTTGCTTTATCAACCGTCAAAGTACCTGTCAGGTGAGTGGCGTTCATGCCGGTTACATCAAGCGTACCATTCAGTGTGGAAGCGCCGTCAATATTCATGGTCTTATCTACATCAAGTAAACCTGTCAGATGAGTTGGGGCTGAATTGGTAACCGTAACTGCATCTTTCAATGTAGTTGCTTTGTCAACTGCCAGAGTTCCTGATAAGTGAGTAGGATTCACTCCGGTTACATCAAGAGAGCTGTTAAGGGTTGTAGCTCCATCTACATTCAATGTTTTATCTACATCCAGCAAACCTGTCAGATTAGTTGGAGATATGTTTGTAACTGTGAGCGAACTATTCAGTGTTGTTGCTTTGTCAACCGTCAAAGTACCTGAAAGGTGAGTTGGACTCATTCCTGTTACATCAAGAGAGCTGTTCAGCGTAGATGCACCATCCACATTCAATGTTTTATCAACATCGAGCAAACCTGTCAGACTGGTTGGAGCTAAGTTTGTTACCGTCAGTGAACTATTCAGCGTAGTTGGTCTGTCCACTACTAAGGTTCCTGTCAGGTGTGTGGGACTCATGTTTGTGACATCGAGCGTATGACCAAGTGTTGTCGCACCCTTTACCTCTAAAGTCTTTTCCACATTGAGCAACCCGGTTAACTGGGTAGGAGACATATTCGCAACTGTAAGTGAGCTATTCAGTGTAGTTGCTTTGTCAACAGTCAAAGTACCTGATAGATGAGTCGGGCTCATGTTAGTCACATCCAGCGAACCATTCAAAGTGGTATTTCCATCTACGTTAAGATCACCATCCAGATCGATGCTGGTCAAAAAGTTGATGTTACCATCCTTGTCGATGATCATACGAGGGATGTTCTTCGTGATGAAGACAAGATCTTTCCTGTCAGTAGTTCCAAGCACCGGAGGACCACCGCCTTTATATTTATGTGCATTGGTGTTTCCATCAAGCGCCCAGAATATAGCTGTCTGATCAAGGTCTCCTCCGAGTCCCCTGTCATTACTGCCATTTCCACTATCATCAGTCTCGCTGTCAGTCAGTGATCCGGCTGACGCTGCATAGAATGCATAAGGCACTGAATACAGCTTGCTCGTGGTGACTAACTGGTAGTCATCGTTATCAGCATTTTTTATCGAGATTCTGACCCACAGCTGTTTGCTCCAGGGTATTTTAGAAAAAGATCCTATGATGCTTTTTCCTTCACCAATGGTGATGTTGAGCAATCCGAATTCACCGGAAGTGGTATTCTGAATTTCAGCATAGACAACTTCGTCTTCTGTATCCAGTACAACAAGCTCAGCCTTAACCGTCAGAGATTCTTTTGAACGGATATTACCATCGTTATCTCTTGCGATAGCCTGGTAACGCATTCCTTCCGGTAAAGCGATTTGAGCCTTTAAGCCTGAAATGGCAATTACCAACAAAGTGGTAAGAAGTAAAATGTTTTTCATGTGGGTTGATTTTTCTGTTGATAAGCTAAACACACTCATTTCTGTTAATGTGATTTAATAATTTGGAAAACTTTTGATTGTGGTGAATCGACTAAGCTGATACGTAATTCATAATGTGCTGCAGGAAGACTCGATAAATTGATCACTTCCTGGTTGTTATGACTCTTATTTCTTGACAAAAGCCTGCCTGTCTGATCGAGGACATCAATAAAATATTCTCTTTCCGCATTTTCAACTTTTACATTGATATTGCTGCTTACAGGATTTGGATAAACAGAAGCAGTGAAATCATATGCTTTTGTCTCAGAACCGACATTTCCGATTGTGTTGGGATCTATTTTAATTTCTTTTACGAAAATGGTGGGTTGTTGGAAACCCTGGGTGACGACAGCATCCCGCAGGACAGATTGTTCTGTCACCAAATCACCAATTGTCCAGCTCATGGTTATCGCCTTTCCTTCAGAAAAGCCGCCCTGAGCAGCAATGATATATTGATCAGAGGTTTGTGCAAAGAGGAAGGCAGCAGACAGACAAACCAGTGCGGTTAGTATACATTTCATCTTAAAGGGGTTTAAGTATTTTAGTAATATACCTGTTTTAAGTAGTAATCAATTTTTAATAAGAGGTAATGATGTTTACAATTTTATAATCACAGGCTTTAATAAGAGGAAGCATGGGATTTACGACATAAATCTACGTGTGAGCCATGAGGGCCTATATAGGGGCTAGTCTTCAAATTCGTGGGGCTTTACCCCCAGAGGTAATATATGTTAACGCCTGTGGCAAAGGAGCACAGACTTATTTGTGCATATCATCACCCATTTTCGGTATTTCCCAACCTACCCCTTTCCACCAATTTTGTATCACAAGAAATACTTTTTCTGATGCCACAAGCGATAACCACATTTCATTTTAAAATGAAAACTAACCTGCTAAAACTTACACAATGCATGTTTACTGCTTTGTTAGTGACAATAAGCCTGTCTGCATTTTCCCAGAAAACGATTACCTGGAAAGGAGGGGCACCCGGGATGAAAAATGAATGGCACTGTGCACAAAACTGGAGTACATCATCAGTTCCCGATGAATTTTCAGATGTCATTATCCCTGACGTTTCTACTACATCATTTTCATTTCCGGTTCTCCGTTCAGGCACAGTAGAAGTTAATTCACTTGCCATTTATACCAACGGATCACTCACGATTTCAAAAGATGCAGTTGTAGTGGTTCATCGAAATGCTGAAGGAAACTGTGAGAATAATCTGTATGGTGAGGGCCAGATTCTATTCCATACAGAAACAGCAATCAATTCAAAAAAAATGATAGCTGCAGGAATTAAATGAACAATCAAGACGATATGGCAATGAAAAAAATATTTCTCGTTTTCATTTCAATGGTATTAACCTGTATCACTCATGCGCAAAAAGTGGGAGTGGGTACAGGAACACCTGCAGCTAAACTGGAGGTAAGAGGTGTGTTTGCAAACCCAACCATTCCGGGAATAGGATCCACAGGAATATTGAGAATCGGTGTAGCTGCGAATGAAGGCATAGATATCGGCAAAGCAATATCTACCCCTTTTGCAGGCTGGATCCAGGCCGGATACAATGGAACAGAAGGAGATCCGCTTAGCTTGCAACCATCAGGAGGAAGTGTAGGCATAGGTACTATCAATCCATCGATTTCAGCAGCGCTTGAAATAAAATCAACTTCTCAGGGATTTTTACCACCACGTATGACACATGCAGCACGAGGTAGTATCATTGGACCGGAAGCAGGGCTTTTGATCTGGTGCAGTGATTGTGGCGTCGCTGGAGAAATACAGGTGCACAATGGAACAACGTGGACAAATATGATAGGCGGTCCAACGGCTTTGGGCATCGGCGAAAACTATGGAGGAGGCAAGGTTGCCTATATATTAAAGCCCGGGGATCCAGGATACATTGCAGGTGAAATACATGGCTTAATTGCAGCTCCGACAGACCAGTCCACAGGTTCCTCATGGGGTTGTCCCGGAATAAATATCCAGGGTGCAAATGGAATTGCACTCGGCACGGGAAATCAAAATACCATTGACATAATAAATACTTGCCCGGAATCGGGAATAGCAGCAAGAAAATGCAGTGATCTTATACTGGGTGGATTCAGTGATTGGTATTTACCCAGTCGTGATGAGTTAAACAAGTTGTCACTGAATAGGGTGCCTATCGGTGGTTTTGCTGATGCTTTGTATTGGAGTTCAAGCGAATTCACTAATAATGACGCATTTGACCAATTCATCTTTAGTGGCTTTCAATGCGATGGATATAAAGGGGATACCGATCGTGTTCGTGCTGTGAGGTCGTTCTAAAGATCATGCCGGACACATTATGTTTTTATTCTTTCTACATTTAGTTTAAGAGTACCCACCACTTCATGTTTCAAAATGTTATATAAATCGCGCGACACATTTAATACCCTGCTCATAGCACTATTTCTATTAGCTATTTATATAAATCCATCATCAGCTCAAACCCAGGCATACCCTTTTAAACAATTTCCTTTACCACCGGACCTTCCTTCCATTTACTATATGCATCAGGACTACCAGGGATATATTTGGTTAGGGACTGTAGAGGGATTATACCGGTTTGATGGGATCAATTATACTTTTTATTCGGGAAAAGATGAACACAATGGCCTGGGCCGTGAAGCCATTACATATATTTTTGAAGACAACAGCAACCATCTATGGATTGGTGCCAGATCCGGTCTATACAGGTATAATCCGCAAAAAAAGGATTTTGACAAATATGCTTTAGGTGATGAGACATTTGCATACTATGTACACCAGGAAAATGATTCCTGCTTCCTGGTGCATAGCATCCATGGCATGTTTTTGTTTTACCCGTTTTCATCCCGGTGGGATAAGCTGGATGTAGGTATTGACGATGATAAGATCTTCTATGCTATAAAAGGCCGTAACGATGACCTGTGGATAGGGACAGATCATAAAGTGAGAAAATATGATCTCCATAAAAAAACAACCAAAGACTATAGCCTCTCTGCACTTCCATCAGGTCAAAAAGGAGAGAAAATAACGGTACATTATTTATTCCTTGATAGCCGTGATCAATTGTGGATCAATACCTGGTTTAAAGGGGTCGCAAAGCTTGATACTCATACGGGACAAATTGAAACCTTTGATACACTGCAATCCAATCCGGATAAATACCTGCTGGAAATATTCAATCCATCAATCACTGAAGATGTAGAAGGAAATATTTGGTTGTCATCGCCCAATAAAGGAATCAATATTTATCATCCTGCTACAGGGTCGATTTCTCATATTCTCAAAGATGCAGATTATGGGTTCGGGCTTGTGGGCTCCGGGTTTATCATCAGGTCTGACAGGGAAAAAAATATGTGGATCAAAAGTGATCGTGCACTACATTATCTCTCCCGGAAAAGCCCGGTTCCGCAGCTTGAATCAGATCCGCGGGTGATCATTGAAGAAGGAATGTTTATGCATTTCGTAAAACCTGAGTTTGCCCTGATAGGAACTTTCTTTGGATTGTACGGAATCAACCTGGAAACGAAGCATGTCATCCTGTTGAATGATGTTATTCATTTGCCTTCATCCCACAATGCTGAATTGCAATCTGTCACGGATGTATTAGATGATAAGCAGGGAATGCTTTGGATGACTTCTCCCCAGGGTCTGCGAAAAGTGCATTATTGGAATACTGGAAAAAAGGATCCCGAATTCTGGTTTGAAAAACTTTATCCTACAAGATCAGGTTTTTGGCCTTCCAGGATTTTGCAAGGCAATGACAGCACGATCATCGTTAAGGGAAGATCGAATACAAAAGTTTTGGCAACATTTAATACGAAATCGGGAATGTATGATTACCATTCATTCCCGGACAGCATGCAGATCAACCAGGTTGCTTTATATAATAAGGACACGATATTAATTTGTATTCGCAACAAGGGGCTTTATTATTATTCGTTGTCAGCTAAGACACTGGCATTCATCCCATGGAAATTTAAAGAACAGGACATCAATATTCAAAAACCTGTTTTTTACGACATTGCTAAGTTGGAAAATGGAGAATATGCATTGAGCACAGCTAATTATGGACTTATACTGTTTGATCCTGAAGAGAAAATATTTCAGCACATTGATATCGCATCTGTAGCCAAAACGAATTTGGTTTTTGCGGTTGATGAAGATGCCAATCATAATCTATGGATACAGGCCTCTAATCAATTATTGTTTTATGACCGTCAGGCAAAGGTCGTTTCTAAAGTAAATGTAGCTGGTTCTTTTAAAGGCTATAGCCCCAATTTTTTCATGCATGAAGGCAAAGAACTGTATAGCACTTTTGAAGGTGGCCTCTACCGGGTTGAACTGAATAAGTTATTTACGAAAACTGAAAAACCAAACCTTTATCTCCAGGATATTAAAGCAGGCGATCGTTCGCTGGATTGGTTTACTACGGACAGGATCAGGCTTGCGTATACAGATAATTTTATCAGCTATGAATTTACCGGTCTTGATTATGACAATCCGCAAGGGATAAGTTATTGGTATAAGATCCCGGAGATAAATGATCGCTGGGTCTCGCTACAAAATCACACATCCATCAGTCTTGGCAGGCTATCTCCTGGCACATATCATTTTAGCCTTAAAGCATCCAATGATGCAGGATTGTGGAGCGAAGAAATACATGCTCCTGAAATCAGGATTGCACCTCCGTTCTGGAACACATGGTGGTTTATCTTAAGCCTGGTGGCAATAGGAGGATCTGTGATAGCATACCTGCTTCAGCTCCGGAAAATGAAAAAAGATGCAGAGGTGAAATTGAGAAACCAAATCGCAAGAGATCTGCATGATGATATCGGTTCTACGCTCAGCGGTATTAAAATATTCAGCACGATTGCTTCTGATATGGCGGAAGAAAATAAAGACCTTTCATCGCTCCTGCTCCAGATCAGGGATAAATCCGATACGATGATGCATTCCATGAGCGATATCGTATGGAGCATTAACCCGGCATACGATAGCCTTCATGATATGATGGTCCGCCTTAAACAATACATGAGTGAAATGCTTGAAAGTCAGAATATCGATGTCATATACGCATCACACTGTGATCTTAAACATATCAAGCTTGACCTGCGTCACCGGAAAGATTTATACCTGGCACTCAAGGAAATCATCAATAATGCTGCAAAGCATGCAGGGTGCCAACAATTCATCTTTGATATTACAAAGCAAAAAGGAAATATTATTTTCTCCATAAAAGATGATGGTATAGGCATGAACGAAGAAACTAATATCAGCGGCAATGGATTGAATAATATAGCCTCCAGGATAAAGCAAATTGAAGGAACCGTCATACGGGAAAGCTCATCCGGAAACGGGACAAGCTATGAGATCAGTGTGGGGATTATGTAATGCAATTAAAATTCATTTTTAAAATCAGGTATGAAAATAAAAGTTATTATCTATGAAGACAACCAGGTTTTCCGCGAGAGCTTAGTTCGTTTATTAGGCTCAAGTCCTTCCTATGAAGTCGTCGGCGCGTTTCCACATTGTGTGAATATCGAAGATGAAATAAAAAATCTTCAGCCGCAGGTAGCATTGATGGATATCCAGATGCCCGGTGTCAACGGGCTTAAAGGGCTTGAAATCATACGGCAACATTCGAATGACATCAAAGTCATCATGCTCACTGTATTCGAAGACAATAAAAACATCTTTGACGCCATCCGCAAAGGTGCAAATGGATATTTGTTGAAACAATCGTCGCCGGTGCAGATCTTCAGCGCTATCGATGAAGTCTTAAAAGGTGGAGCTCCTCTGACCCCATCTATTGCAAGCAGTGTATTGACATTATTATCAGATAAAAAAGTAACCCCTGTCGGCAACAAGTATCAGCTCACACCCCGCGAAAAAGAGATCCTGGAATCACTCGTCGAAGGAAATAGTTATAAGATGATCGCCTCAGCATTATTTATCAGTCCTGAAACAGTCAAGACGCATATCAAAAAAGTGTATGAAAAGCTGCAGGTAAATTCGCAGACGGAAGCAGTGTCGAAAGCGATGAAGGAAAAAATTGTTTGAATCGACTAGTAGGGGCGTATTGCATCCGCCCCTACTAGTCGATTCAAACCATCGGGGTGTATTGCATCCGCCCCGACTTTCGATTCAAACCATCGGGGCGTATTGCATCCGCCCCTACTAGTCGATTCAAACCATCGGGGCGGTTGCAAAACGCCCCGACTTTCTATTCAAACCATCGGGGCGGTTGCAAAACGCCCCAACTTTCGATTCAAACCATCGGGGCGGTTGCAAAACGCCCCAACTTTCTATTCATATTATCGGGGCGGTTGCAAAACGCCCCGACTTTCGATTCAAACCATCGGGGCGGTTGCAAAACGCCCCGACTTTCTATTCATATTATCGGGGGTGTATGCTATGAAATACGCCCCGACTATTCTTTTTCTTTCTATAGATTTCCTTTCTTTTCATCTTTCCATTTTCTTGGATTATTTCGAATGTATCTTGAAACTCTGTGATAATCCCATTTATTCCGGATGATATGATCATGATAATTTCTTTGCCAAACTTTTTCATCCGGTGTATTTCGCAGCTTATTGATTTGACTCGTTACTGTTCCCATATATCCGCGAACTATAGCGCCTAAAGTTTGAGATGGAGAGTGAAAAGTGGAATAACGCCGGGGTGAGTCGAAAGAAGATGGCCTCGAAAAATCTGAGGAAAGAAGTCGGGGCGGATCGGAGGAGAAAATTTGGGGCGTAAGCAATACGACCTCATTCAGATTCTCGTTCTTTCCTGATAGATCTTTTTTAATGATGATGATACCGTGAATATGATCAGGCATAATGACGAACGGGCCTAATGCAATATTGGGGCGAACTTGCGGAGTCCGCATCCATTCCTTTTGAGCAATGATTCCAAAATCACTGAGAATCATTTTCTTATTGATGATCTCACCTAAAAATGGAATCCGATGCTTACAATTAATAGTAATATAATATGCTCCTGCTCGGGCATAATTATAACCTCGAAGACGCATGGACCTCCTGCGATGAATCAGGGAATTGTATTTCATAACCGGCGAAGAACTATGTTTTCAATCGGAAGTTAGGGCTTTTTTTATTCCAAGTTGGGGCGCATTGCATCCGCCCCCCAACTTGGAATAAAAAAATTTGTTGGGGCGTATTGCATCCGCCCCCAACGCATCCGCCCCCCAACTTGCAATAAAAAAAATCGGGGCGTATTCAATACGCCCCGACCAGATTATTAATTTTTATAAAACCTTTGGTTTTATTTATTTCACCACAGTCATCTTTTGCGACTGCACAAAATTCGTACCCAGCATCTGTACAAAATATCCTCCCGGAGCCCACGGCGTTAAATCAATGCTGCGCAGATGCGCACCTTCACTATTCCATTCATCGGAGGCGACATTTGCTACCACTCTTCCCTGCATGTCCAATACTCTAAGTGTGATATGATCAGGATGTTCAAGCACAAAATTGATGATCGCTTCATCACGTGCAGGATTCGGAATGATAGGCGCTAAGTAGTGATTGACAAAACGAACATTCGGATCTTCTATGCCTGTGGTTTCCTCATCCAGTTCAATGTTCTCATCGCCTTGTTTATAGAACACAAAATTGATCGGCATGAATAGCATTTCATCCGTAGTTCTTTCACCCCATGATACCCATGCAGGTGGACTATTGGGATTGCTTGGATTGTTGGTCGTATTGTCGTAAGTCACATTTGCATAAACAGTTGTTCCGGCTTCAAGAACGATAAATTTTTTGAAGCTATATACTCCCTGCCAATTGAAGTCCCAATCCGGAATCCGGATAAGATTCGTAGTGTCGCCATTCGGATGCACAGCAAATACTTCATAGCTCTTGTTGAGCAGATGTGCGTGTGGCCAGATAGCGAAGACACTTACTTTTAAAGGAGTCGTGTATTGGGTTTGAAATGTTTTAACTGTATTCGGTGGCATGAGGAAAATATCACCGGAGAGAAATGGAGCGATCGGTAAGAAGATCAGACTTTCTACCTGGCGTTCCACGGGTTCCTTTTTGAAAAATACATTGATCGTAGAACTATCCCTGCTTTCAATAGCGGATGGTCCGTAATGGGCCTGCATCAATATATCGGCACCAGCCGGAAGTGTCTGACCCAGCCCTTTCGGATATGGCACCGGTTTTTGTCCAGGCACATAACCAGGAAACATATTGCCAAGCGCATCATCAATGCCGAAACCACCAAATCCATCGTAACCATATGCAGGATCTGCATCATCCATAGCTTTTGCAGAACCGGTCTCATCATAAGCGAATAAGGCATGGTGTAATACTTTGCGATTACCCGGACGTAATTCTATGGTAGATATTTCTTTGTTCTGTGTAAGTCCTGTAGGGAATACAAATACGCGATACTCATCTTCATTTCCACCTTTATGAAGAAATGGTTCTGCAAAATGTAATACGAGATCAGGTGTCCCTACCTGTGAACCTGTTGGAAACACAGGAAGAGCCGGCTCTTCTGACGCATTTCCATAAGGGGTGCCATTGTCTACCCATTCTGCGATCAGTGCGATCTGCTCATCTGTCAGTGCGCGCTCACCTATAAATCTTGAAAAGTGAGGATCAGCTTTCCATGGCGGCATGTAACGGATCGACGTTACATATTTGATCATGTCCGCATAGGAAGCCACTTCATCATAGTTGGTCAGTGAGAAAGGGCCGATCTCATTTGGACGGTGACAAGTTGTGCACTTATTATAGATGATAGGTGCCACATCCTTAGTGAATGTCACCTGGCCTGAAACAAATGTCAGAACTGACATGTAGATGGTGATGGAAAGAAATGTTCTCATTGACGATTTACAATTTACGATTTTGGATTTGCCTCCACTCTCACTCCTTACTACTTACCGATTACCGATTACCGATTACCGATTACCTGAGCTAAGGGGGTCAGCAAAGTTAATAAAACAACCAATGGCCTGAGTCACAATTGTATCTGCAGGTGTTTGGCGTTGCAGCCACGACTCTATTACATTCTTCAGATCCTCGTTCTGAGGGTGTGTTTTACGTTTTCCGACGCGTACATAACTGTCGTCGATGCGGCCCCGGTAGATCAGGCGGTCTTCCCGGTGATCCCAGACCGCGACTTCCGGTGTAACGGTTATTCCGAATTTCCTGGTCCAGTCTTTATAGTAATCAGGCTTTAGGGGAAATGCAAGATGATAGGTTTTGCCAAAAGCTTCGATCTGCGCCGGTTTTGAAGCGAAATTTGGAAAATAACCTACGAAACCTACTTTCCTTCCATGGTATTTATCAAAATACTGATTCAGCTGCGGTGTATAGAACTGGCTGATCATGCATTCATCCAGCAGGAAAATATAAACCGTGAGGCTATCTGACGTAACACAAGAAGTAGGTATAGATACCTTTTGAGGAGAAACAGAAAGAAAGAAACCAAGAAGGAGCTGTATTAACATGTCTCCAAAAGTAAGTGTATTAGAGGCGGGGAATGGGGGATTAACACATATTTAAATCACACCTGGGACCCCGCCCTGAAAGAAGAATCCATTGACCCCCCGCCCCCTGAAAGGGGGAGTTGCTGATTTCAATTTTCTAAATTATTTCTGGCCCCTTCTGAAAGGAAGATTTCCAATTCTAGTCCCCCTTTCAGGGGGTAGGGGGTCCAGAAGCGTGTTAACATCTATATGGCAGGTACTTAGCCTGAAATCCGGTACTTTTACATTTCTTATGATCCGGCCCATACTCTCATATGCTCTCACCTTGCTGATCCTGCTCTCGCAGGTAGGCCTGCCATTGCATATGCATTATTGCAAAGGGATGCTGGAATCGGTGTCAATCCTTTTTGCGGCAAAATGCGATGATCATAATACTTTGGAAAACCTGCCATCATGCTGTAAGAAATCACAGGTTCAGCATTGTGTTAAAAAAGAAGGAAAGAAATGTTGTGACGATGAGGTCATTGTACTAAAGCAAAATATTACATCAACCACACCTTCATTTGTAAAATGGATTGATGCACCGCTATACATTTCTATTCCGTCATCAGATCTATCCGCACCGCAGTATATTTCAATTCCAACATGCATTGAAAATAATAGTTGCGATTCCGGACCACCTATCTACATCCTACACCAGTCGCTGATTTTCTACGCCTGACGATCTTCATGATTTTTTGATGACCATTTCAAATGATGGCATCACCTTGATATCAACTTCTCTGTGTGAGATCTTTGCACTTTTTATTGGTTGCTGAGCTGTAGCACGAGGTTTGAGTAGAGCAAGTCGAAGCATTCACTTTTCACTTTTCGTTTTTCATTTTACAATTAATAATCATGAAACCAATCACTCATATTTTATATAGTATAGTTCTCAGCATGTCATTTCTATTTGGAATGAATACTGAACTGTCAGCGCAAAAATCTACATCCACATCTGTAACAGCGAAATCAGATCAATCGGTGGTGATCACATTGTTGGTCCCCGGCATTTGCGATGATTGCAAAGCCCGTATTGAATCCGCTGCCATGGATGTCGCAGGTGTGAAGAAAGCAGAATGGGATATCAAAACGGATACACTCGTTGTCATCGGTTCCGCTAAAATGGACAAACAAAAGATAGCTGATGCATTGGCCAAAGCCGGGTATCGCTCAGAACTTGCAAAAGCAGATCCAAAAGGATATAAAAAGCTTCCTGCATGTTGTCAATACGATAGCGGAATTAAGGAACACTAACGGACATGCGAATTTCAATTCTATTGTGGCTGGCTTCCTTTGTGCTGATGAAGGAAGCCGGAGCACAGGATATCTCCGTGCGCGGTGTAGTGATGGAAGAATCCCAGGCCGGCAATCTTGTGCCGCTTGAATTTGTGCAGGTCTATTGGCTGAATAGCAAGCGAAATACTACATCGGATTCGACAGGATATTTTTTTATGTCGCGATCTCCCAAGGATGGCGATAAGCTTGTGTTCATGTATCTCGGTTATGAACCCGATACCATAACTGTCGAACCCGGGAAATATATGTCTGTAGTTTTCAAAGCCCAAAACAACGTATTGGGTGAAGTCGTCGTAAGTCATAAAAAACGAACGACAGAAATTTCTTTTTTAGATCCGCTGCAGGTTCAGAATATTTCAAAAGAGGAGCTCTTCAAAGCAGCATGCTGTAATCTTTCAGAAAGCTTTGAAACAAATGCAACGATTGATGTAAGCTTTACAGATGCAGTGACAGGTGCGAAGGAAATACAGATGCTCGGCCTTTCCGGCAAATACAGCCTGATCAGCCAGGAACAAATGCCCGGCATCAGGGGTCTTGCCATTCCTTTTGGTTTGCTCTATACACCGGGAGCATGGATAGAATCCATACAGATCAGCAAAGGTGCAGGTTCCGTGGTGCAGGGATATGAAAGTATGACAGGACAAATTAATGTCGAGCTCAGAAAGCCAAATGTTGGCGACAAATTCCTGGTCAATGGATATTTCAATGAAGCTTATCGTTCCGAGCTGAATATGTTTAAACGATTCCAGTTGTCACCCATGTTCAGTACTGCATTGTTTGGACACTACAGTATCGTTCCTGTAAAACATGATCGTAATGATGATGGGTTCGCTGACATGCCAAAAGGAAATCTGCTCACCTTTGACAACAGGTGGGATTATCGCAATTCCAATACCGGGGTTGAAGGACAATTTAATGTGCAGTGGTTGAGAGACCGGAAAGAAGGTGGTCATGCTGCGCACGGTGAAGATCAGCCTGGTCATTATACAGCGGACATCAATGCTGACAGGCTGCAAATCGGAGCAAAGCTTGGATATGTTTTTCCCGGCAAAAGATACACTTCACTGGGTTCGCAATGGGGATATGTGCAGCATAGCCAATCCGCTTTTATAGGCAGCAATGTCTATAAAGGTGAACAAACATCGCTGAATGGTAACTGGCTTTTTCAATCTGTTTTTTCAGATACAAGACATCAGTATTTCGCGGGCATAAGTTTCAAGTATGATACATATGCGGAACGACTAGGTCCCAATCAATATGCATTTAAAGAAATCGTACCCGGAGCGTTCTTCGAATATTCATTTATTCCGGATACAAAATTTACAGCTGTGCTGGGTGTTCGTGCTGATCAGCATAACCTGTATGGTTTGCTTATCAATCCAAGATTGCATTTGAGATATGCGCCTACAGATGAAATGGTGATTCGTCTTTCCGCAGGCAGAGGTATGAGAACGCCGCTACCCATAGCAGAGAATCTGGGTTCGCTTGCAAGCTCGCGTCAATGGAAAATTGATGGTGAAACGGATAGCGATAAACCTTATGGTTTAAACATGGAGAAGGCATGGAATATGGGTGCAAGTTTCACACAGGAATTTACATTTGATTACAGAAGCGGATTACTCGCAATCGATTTTTTCAGAACTGAATTTACAGACAGGACAATTGTAGACCTGGATATCAGTCCGCAGAAACTGTGGATATATAATCTTGATGGAAAATCATATGCTAATACATTCCAGGCTGAGCTTCAGTATGAAGTATTGAAACGCCTGGATGCAAAGGTTGCTTACAAGCTGCAGGATTCACGCATCACGTATCGTGACGGAGGATTAAGGAAACAAATATTTACACCTGCGTCAAGATTTTTTGCAAACCTGTCTTATGTATCAAGCGTGGCTACATTTAAAGGACATTGGCGGATAAGTGTAACAGGACATCATACAGGGACACAACGTATACCTGATACTGCATTAAATCCATTTACATTCAGATTACCGGAACGATCACCGGGCTTCTGGCTATTCAATGGTCAATTGACAAGAGTATTTAATAAGAAATTTGAATTGTATGCCGGTGTTGAAAACATCAACAACTTCAGGCAATCGGAAGTGATCATTGATGCTGAACATCCATACAGTCCTTATTTCGATAGTGGATTGATATGGGGGCCGATATTTGGGAGAGAGTGGTATGTGGGTTTTCGATATGTACTTTAACCCCGATGTACCCCCCGCCCCCTGAAAGGGGGAGTTGTTGATTCTAAATTTTCTAATCTGATAATTCTTCGAAAGCAACTCCCCCTTTCAGGGGGCGGGGGGTAAAGTAGAATATCCCTTTCAGGGTAGGGGCAAAAAAAATGGCACGCATCACTTTCGTGTGCGTGCCATCCAAATGAAAAGAATTTTTAATTACTGTTTGACGAAAGGCATTGAGCCTAAGTTCTTTCCGTCAAGTACGAAATTCAAGCTGTAAACGCCATACTGTAGATCAGCAACGTTCAACGATATTGAACCATTACCCATATCCTTTGGACTGACGTTTTTAGATCCAACTTCACGACCCAGCTGATCAAATACCCGCACCAGCAAATCATGATGAGATCCGAAACTATGTTCGATAGTCAGCTCATCCTTTGTAGGATTAGGATAAATGATATTGACATACTTCCCTACTTCATTCAGATCTTTCACTCGCGTATATCCTAAATTGTAAAGCTGCAATACTTCATCACCTGTCAGCGCTTTGTTGTAGATCTTGATTTCATCAAGAGCTCCTTGGAAGTATTGTGCACCAGGGTTCTCAAGGTTGTTACCAAAAGCCATATCCCTTGCAGTGCTGTTCAATGTTCCTGCAGCAGGTAAACGGTTGACCTCTGTACCATCGATGTAGATAATATCTTCCGTACCATCATGTACCATAGTGACATACCACCAGAAACCCAGCACTAATTCATTACCATCACCTGAATCCATATCATGGATGAAGTGATCGGCCAGGCCGTTTTTACTGTTCGTAGTCCATACAATCTTAGTGTGTAACGGAAGTGATATTTTGAATCGCTCATCGTAATTACCAAAGTCAATGACATACGCTTCAGGGTCATTTAAATTCTGACCATCAACCCTGATCCAGAAACCAACGGTAGTATAATCTGAAATTAATTGAACTGCATTTGGCACGCGGACAGAATCCTTGTCGCCATCAAAAAGAAGCGCCATGCCTGCTGCATTTGGACGATTTGTTACAGGTTGAAATACACCATCTCCACCAATGGTTCCATGGTTATTGTATGGAGTAGCATCATTTGCATCTCCTTCAAATTTGTAATGAGCCACAAGACCAGGTTCAGCAGTTTCAATTGGGGCTGTTGTAGACTCTGTGATATCTGCTATCTCAGAATCATTACCCGAAAGGTCATAGGCATACACTTCAAATGTGTAGAGTGTAAGCGGATCAAGGCCTCCGATAAATATGGAAGTTGTATTCGCATCAAGTGAGTCCACAAAAACTCCATCCACAGAAACCACATAACCTCCTACGCCACCTTCATCCGTAGAAGCTTCCCATGAAAATACAACTGATGTTGCACCTGCACTGATTGCAAGGTTAGTCGGTGTTGTTGGATCAATAATGTCCGGAGTTTCATCCAACCCTGTCACCAGGGTAAGGAAAGTAGCTGCAGATTCATTTCCTGCTACATCTACTGCAGATACACCAAACTCATATGATGTAGTAGGCTGTAAACCAGTGATAGTTGCATTTGTCTCCTCAACGGTCTGTACTACAGTGCCGTCCTGGTAAACATTATATCCTGCAATTCCGGATTCACTGTCAAGAGAAGGCTGCCATGTCAATGATACATTAGTGAAGCTAACCGTTCCTTCAAGACCCGTCGGAGAATCAGGAGCAGTGACGTCTGACTCACCCGGATCTGCTGCCTGTTCTGCATAAAGTGCAGCTATTTCAGACGCAGACAAAGCTGTTTCATAAATAAGAACATCATCCAATGCTCCGTCGAAGTAATTCGCTACATCAATCGGGTCATATCCAATACCCAAAGGATGAACAGTATTAGAGAGATCACCTGGTGAATCTTTTTCATTAGCCAGCACTCCATTTACATAGATGTAATCTTTTACGCCATCATGCACCATAGCAAGATGTGTCCATGTGCCTGGAACCAGTTCGTTGCCACCTCCTGCATCTAAGTCAGAGCAGCATGTTGTAGCATGCGTAGTCCACACAACTTTTCCATGACCCGGTAAAGAGATTTTCCAACGCTCCTGCCAGCCACCAAATGAAAGCAGATATGCTTCACCGCTAACAGGAAGGTTATTCACATTCACCCAGAAACTAACAGTAGCTAATGGTGTATTTAATTGTGGAGAATTGTCAGCTGTGATGCCATCATCGCCATTAAAGTTCATGGCATGATTTGATCTGCCAAAACGATCCAGCGTAGTAATTGCACCGGATACCTCACCATTATTGTGGTATGGTGAATCGTCAACTGCATTTGCATTTAGCTTATAATCTGCTACAATATCACCAGGGAAAGAAGGTGTTGCACTCTGTTCTGCATATAGGTCAGCTACCTGCTGATCAGTGAGAGCGGCATTGTAAATCTGAACTTCATCCATATCCCCATTCATGAAGCCCTGGTGATCGATTGGATCCCAACCTATGCCAAGTTCATGCGTAGTATGATGTAATGCCCCATTGTTATCCTTTGATGCAACTAATGCACCATTGATGTAAATTTTATCCTGCACTGTTCCGTGAGACACAACCACATGTGTCCATGTTCCCGGAACTAATTCATTTCCGGCACCTGCATCAAGATCAGAGCAGCATGAAGCCCCATAAGTGGTCCATACTAACTTGCCATGTGCGGGGAGAGATACTTTCCATCGTTCCTGCCATCCACCAAATGAAAGCAGATAAACTTCACCGGATACCGGAAGCTCATTCATTTTCACCCAAAAGCTAACAGTTGTCCAATCTGAATTGTATTGTGTGGAATTAGCAACCTCAACATAAGCTGACTCTGCAGGGTTAAGTGCTACTGCATTATTTGCAAAGCCAAAACGATCGTAGGTTAAAGGAGCATTGTATGATTCGCCATCATTATGAAACTGGCTTACATCATCAAAATTTCCTGTAAAAGGTATGTTGAGCACCAGAGGATCAGGATCAATCACAGCAACACTTTGCTCAACGTACAGATCATTGATTTCAGTACCTGATAAAGCATAGTTATAAATCTGAACTTCATCAAGTGATCCGTTGAAGTAATTGGCCACATCAATAGGATCATATCCAATACCTAATGGATGAGTTGTATTGGCCAGATCTCCTGGAGAATCTTTTTCATTAGCCAAAACACCATTTACATAGATGTAATCTTTCGTACCATCATGTACCATGGCGAGATGTGTCCATGTGCCTGGTACTAATTCATTGCCACCACCTGAATCCAGATCGGAGCAACAAGCAGTCGCATGAGTTGTCCATACAGGTTTTCCATGACTTGGAAGAGAAATCTTCCAACGTTCCTGCCATCCACCGAACGAAAGAAGGTATGCTTCACCGGTGACCGGCAATGCATTTACGTTCACCCAAAAAGATACAGTGGTTGTAGCCGAATTCAAAGCTGAAGAATTATTAGCTGTTACTCCTGCATCAACTCCATTGAAGTTGACAGCACTTTCACCAAAGCCAAAACGATCAGTTGTAAATTCAGCATTATGGCCTGATGCATGATTTGCATTATTGGATTCATCACGGAAGCTGCCACCAAATTCATAGTATGCAACTAATTCGTTTACTACTACTGGCGGAAGAGATTGCTCTGCAAATATCGCTGCAACCTCTGCATCGTTCAATGAGGCATCATAAATGGTAACTTCATCTAAAGCTCCATGGAAAAAGTAATCACTGCCTATCGGATCAAATCCAATACCCAATGGATAAGTTGTCGTAGCGAGGTCACCTGTTGATAGTTTTTCATTCACCAGGTTACCATTGACATAGATCTTGTCAGAAGTTCCATCATGCACCATGACAAGGTGTGTCCACGAACCTACTACCAACTCATTGCCATTACCTGAATCAAGATCTACGCAACATGATGTTGCATGAGTTGTCCAGATGGGCTTGCCATGAGATGGAAGTGATATTTTCCAACGTTCCTGCCAACCTCCGAAAGAAAGGACATACACTTCTCCCTGTGTCGGAATTTCATCCGCCCTGACCCAGAAACTAACAGCTGTAGTTGCTGACTGAGGGACACCATTGGCAATAAGGTAACTTTGTTCTCCGTCGAATAAATAAGCCTGGTTGGCCCGTCCGAAGCGGTCTTGTGTTAATGATGCACCATGTACGGCAGCATTATTATGATACGAGGAAACGTCATTAGCGTTCCCGCTGAAAGGATATTCTGCTACTTTATTCTGAGCACCTGCACGAGGCACCACAAAAGCCAGCAACAGAAAAATGGGTAACAGCAATTGGTAAATTCTTCTCATTATTTTTCTGTTTTTTATTGTTTATAAAGTATTGATGAATTAAATTATTCTGTGATAAATTTTTTGATCATTGACCTTCCATCATGCATGATCCGGAGGATATGTATCCCCGGAAGGAATGATGAAATGTCGATGGTTTTAGTTGGTCCGCTTGCTAATGCAGCATGATATTCAACGTTTCCATTGATATCAAATATGGTCATGATTGCATTCACGGGACTGACAATGATGAAAGAGGGAATCTCTATTGTCACTGATCTTAATGCAGGGTTTGGGAAAAGGTTCAAACTAAAATCCGTAGAAACATGGTCCTCATCGATAGCTGTGATGATATGACCGCTTTCAGCGGCAACAGAATCAGGTAGTTGCGCAAAATCATAGATCCTGATATCATCCAGTACACCTCTGAAGTTGTAAGATGGATCATCAGGCATGATCTGCCCAATCTCCATATCTAGAGGACTCGCATTGATAGCTCCGCTGAAAGCAGTAAAGCTTTCCAACAGGCCATTAATGTAGATCATCATGAATCTGCCATTATAAGTAGCAGCAATGTGATAAAATTTGTTTGCTTCAATTATAGTTTCTGAATCCAGGTCTCTTACGGCACCTGATGCATTCTTCACTGTCCATCTGACTTTCAGGTCTGGTGTGATAGAAAGCTTCCATCTGTTTTGCCAGCTTCCATGCGAAATGATGAATCGCTCTTTGTCACCTATCAATTGTGGTTGTACAAAAAGCGCCACTGTGATGCCATCCGTAAAATTCAGAATGCTGTTATTCGCAACACGGATATGATCATTTATGCCATCAAAGAAATAAGCTTCCGATGGATGTCCAAGGGAATCCGGAGTAAGCTTTGCACCGGAAACGGTTCCATTCAAATTGTGGCCGCTTATATCCAATGCATTTCCTGCGAAAGGATACCATGCGATCAGATCACCATCGACATCAAGTCCTGTGTCATAAACAAAAAGCTTGATGCTTGCAGATGCAGTTCCACCTCTTCCATCAGAAACTGAAAGTTGAAGTGTGAATATTCCTTCACTACCCGGAGCAGTCCAGGCTATTTCATTGCCTGTCCCGATGATATTACCACCATTGACAGACCATGAATAAATAATGGTATCATCATTGCCATCAGTGACTACCGAAGCTATGTGAATCGTACCACCCGGATGTGTATATTTTGAGGAAGCAGCTAATTTTTGTATTTCCGGGGCAAAATTAATTTCTGATACCACATCAATCGTGATGGATACGGAATCTCTTTGCTGATTTTCATCTTCTACGACCAGCTTTACTTCGTATGTGCCTACTACATCAGGTGCAATGAAGGTTACTTCTTTTTCAAGTCCTGATTTGGTTTCTCCTTCGAAAATAAAGGTATAGACCAGGTCTTTTGTCTCCTGGTCTATTCCCTTTCCATACAATGTAATGGTGTCTCCCTTTTCGACCGTGGTGCGGTCAGGAGCGAAGGATTGAATCCTTGGCGGATAATTATAAGCGACTGCTGTTTGCTGATAATCAACCACGACACCGTCAATCAGCATCTCATTGTTTCGATACGTAATCGAGCCGGCTGAGGGAGCTAACACAATAGAGACTGCTTTATCTGCGGGGATATTTATCGATGTGGGGGTAGTTACATTTTGTGCAAGAAAAGTTTCGGAGATGGCATCATAGATATCCGTGGGTTCTGGTCCTGCATCAATCACTACGGATTTTAATGTTGTATAGGGATTGAAAAGAAGATAAGAAGGATAAGCCGTGTCCCGGAAAAAATCTGTTTTGAGCAAATCAATTTTCAGGATCTTTTCCTGGTTTGTTTTTTCAAGAATGGCACCGAGGTAACCGATCGAAGATGTGCTGTAAAGTGAAAGGTTAGTTCCTGCCCATCCACCTTTGATGGCATCACCTGTCGAAACCAGATCCAATCCTGCATCTTTTTCGCGAAGGGCTTCATAACCCATCACACCTTCCGGATCATACATATCTGACCATGTGTGTGAGTCCTGGTGAGAATCAGGTAAAAATCCGGGATACATCAATCGTGTAGCATTAGCCACATTGAGCATCCATTTTCCTATTGCTCTTGCAAAACGTTTGTCATATCGTACTAATGGTGCCAGCTGTCCCGCCTGTTGCACTCCATTCAATTGAAATGCATAATCATTGCCTCCGTCATTTGCTTCACCTACAAGGCCTGACACATCATTGCTGCCCCATTCACCTACGATCGTGCCCCATCCTCTCAACGGACCACGGTTGAAGATCCAGAAGAGTAATTTTTCAATATTATATTTTGTACCAATCTCTGCATTCATCTTAGCAGCGGCATAAGCACCGTACGGGAGTTGTAATTCGTAAGAAGGATTTGTATTCAGGTTATTGAGATATTCCATGCTCCACTCAGCAGCCTGCAGATATTGCTTGTTGCCATTTTGCTTGTAGGCATTATAAAGTAACCATGCAAAAGCACCGGCTGCTTCAGGTTCGTGCACACCATCCGGATTAGGCACCATATTCAGAAAGTCCCAGGCCCTGTATTCCATCGAAGCGCGTGTCCAGGGTGTGGTTTTGCCACCCATCTTTTTCACTGCTTCTGTCATGCGGTCTGCGATGAGCTTAAATTGATTTTCTGCGTCACCTATTTTTCCATACAGATCATAAAGCTGGTAGAAATAAACATTAGGCATCATATCATACCACCAGTCTCCTCCGCTATGTCCGCCGATATTATTGAGGTAAAGAAATTCACCATTATTCTTATTGAAATAATCCTGGCTCATGAGGATCCAGTTCATCCCATATTGATCTGTCTTGTCAACACCCACTAATGAAGCTCCCACTAACGATGACATTACATTGATTGCTTCACCATTATTATTACTGTTTGTTCCTACATAACTATCGAGACCAAAAGATGGATTCTGCGGATAGTTTGTTCCCTGTGCTCTTGTGAAAATCAAAGGAAGGTATAACCCGGTCTTGTTGATGTCATATACAAATGAATCGTAGCCTATCGCTACTTCTTTCCAATCCCTCATGGTAAAAGGAGATGGCTCATTGGGCATCAGGTCTACCCGTGCAATATTGATCTGACTTACCTGTGCAGGAAGGATGGTTATGGAGCTGATGAGAAATATTGAAATAATGAAAATCCTCATTGCTGCAGGAGCGAACTCCATGCAGCGGCTAACTGCCTTTGTTGGAGTTTGCTCCAACAAACCCGGAGTTTGCTCCAACAAGCCTGAACAAGCTCGTAGTAAATTTACTATTTGAATTAAATTCATTTGCTCAATATCAATACCCCGGGTTTTGTACAAGATTTGGATTCAGGTCAAGTTCAGTTTGCGGGATCGGGAAGACTTCATTTTTACCTTCCTCAAAACCGGTCAGCACATCTTTTGCAATTCCCCAACGTACTAAATCGAAGAAGCGATGAAACTCGAAACCTAGTTCAACCCTTCTTTCATGGCGAATGATTCCAATAAGTTCATCTTTATTTGTCGTCGTAATGACAGGAAGTGCAGTAGCCGGATTTGTAGCCTGCGCTCTTGCACGTGCCCTTACTTCTTCAAGTGGAGCAAGGGCATCATTTGTTCTTCCCAGTTCAGCGAGTGCTTCTGCTTCCCATAAAAGAACATCGTCGTAGCGGATAGCAGTATAGTTGATATCACCATCAGATCGTTGTGAAACTTCAGAAGTATCCTGCAAAAATTTTCTCGGGCTCGCACCGGTAGATGAAAAGGATGCTTTATAAGTTGTACCAAAATAAGGTTCATTCTTCCGGGCTACAGTAAATAGCAATCTTGGATCATCTGCTTCGAACGTCTCTACAAAATCAGGCGTCACTTCTGCAAATCCATATCCGTCAATTACTTTTTTAGACAGCCATTGTTGATTAAGATTATTTCCAACGCCCAGTTCAAGATTTGCATGCTGCACTTCAAAGACAGACTCACTGTTGTTCTGTGTATTCTTTAGAAAATTATTCCTGTAGTCAGCTTGTAATGCATAGATGCCTAGAGCTTTTATATCTGCAACAGTGCTCACCACCTGGTCCCATTGCTTTAGATAAAGATGAGCTTTCGCTTTAAGCGCAAGTGCAGCACCTTTTGTTGCGCGTCCCAGATCGGAAGCCCCGTAAGAAACCGGAAGCAATGCAGCTGCATCTTTCGCATCTATCGCTACTTGTTCATACACCGCAGTTTGAGATGTTTTTGAAACAAGCACATCACCCGGAGCCTGGACATTGAGGATAAGCGGAACATCTCCATATACCTGGGCCAACGTAAAATGATAATATGCCCTTAGAAAAAGTGCTTCGCCGATGATCCTGTTTTTCAATGTTTCATCAGCATCAGTAAGTGGCGTTTTTGCAATCACAATATTTGCCTGAACGATCCCTGAATAATTGAGCTTCCAGTAATCATTCAATTCCTGTGTAGCAGGTGTATGGTTGAATATATCAATATCTGTAATGCCGGGCCTTGATCCATCACCACCTACGATGGCATCATCAGAAGCAATCGTTCCAAACACCCAATAGAAATTATTATTGGTATTGTTGATCAGGAGTGGACCATAGGTAGAATTCACGGCCTGGATTGCATCGTTAGCAGTCTTGAAATAAGAGTCTGCGTCAAGACGGCCTAATGGCTCTTTGTCTAATAGATCAGTGCAGGATGAGCACCAAAAGACAATAGCAAGAAGAATGGATAGTATATATGTAGTACGCTTCATGTTTTTAGAATTTGAGGTTCGTGCCGATTAAGAAAACTCTTGGCGCGGGTACGGTACCCCAGTCAATGCCTACAGCGAGATCAGATGAAACATCATATCCCCTGGTATCATTTGTATTGGCCTGTATCTCCGGATCAAGACCAGAATATTTTGTGATGGTCAGCAGATTTTGTGCAGAAACATAAATTCTCCATGAACTGATAGAAGAAGTTTTAATCAATCCTTTCAGATCATAACCCAATGTCACATTGCGAAGCCGCATATAAGATCCATCTTCGAGAAAACGTGTTGAAGAACGACGGTTTCTGTTACGATCATCAAGCGTTACACGGGGTAGATCAGTATCTGTATTGGTGGGTGTCCAGCGATCAAGGATCTTTTCATAACTATTGAATCCGCGTGACTGTGTTTCGTAGGCAAAATTCCCATAAAGAAAATACACATCATTTCCCTGCACACCCTGTACTAAAACAGACAGATCAAAATTTTTGTAATTCAGGCTTGCATTGAATCCATAAGTGAAATCAGGAAATGGATTTCCCAGGTGGGCGCGGTCTTCATCATCAATCACACCATCATTATTCAGATCCGCAAATTTTACATCACCCGGACGTGTATCACCATTAGTTTGCGTAGCACTGGAATCAATTTCAGCTTGTGTCTGGAAGATGCCTTCCATTTTATACAAGTAGAAAGAACCAAGTGGAAACCCGGGTTCAGTTCGCGTAAGCGGTCCATCTGACAAACCAAATCCTCCGAGCAAGGGCTCTGTGCCGGCAATAGAAAGGACTTTGTTATTGACTGTGGCTATGTTGAAACCAATTTCATAACTGAGTTCACCTCCTGATTTGCGATAATTGAGTGCGAATTCAAAACCTTTATTTTCTACTTTGCCCGCATTGACGTAGGGCGGACTAAAATCACCTGCCGTTTGAGGAAGAGGAACACGGACAAGAATATCATCCGTCTGTTTGTTATAGTAATCCGCAGCTAATGAAACCCTGTCACCGAAAAAACTAAGCTCAAGACCAACATCGGTTTGTGTAGTTGTTTCCCATTTTATTTTATCATTTCCTGTTTCAACTAATATAGTTCCTGTGTTGATCTGGTCTCCGAAAGGATACACCTGGACACCTGTCTGAACAAGAGAGCTGAACGGATAAATTCCGATTTCCTGGTTTCCTAACTGACCCCAGCTGGCTCTTAATTTAGCATGTGAAATAATATCTATGTTTTGAAAAAATGATTCATCCGAAATATTCCATGCTACAGAAAAGGCGGGAAAAACTCCATATTTATTTCCTTTACCAAATCTTGATGAACCATCTCTCCGCACTGATGCATTGAGCACATACCGGTTTTTATAATTGTAACCGAATTGTGCGAAATAAGAAAGCAAACCCCATTCTGTAGCAACACCTGACGCGCTGACATCACCTATTTCCTGGTTGACATTATTATCGATGAACCATAGGTTCTGATTGGTAGTCATAAAATTTCTTGCAGCAGCACCGAGGTAGTCAGTCCGGTTTGCAATAGCTTCCATGCCCAAGAGTAGACTAAAATTATGCTGATCAGAAGCACCTAGAGATGTGGCATAGTCAACTGTATTATTCCACACAAGATTTCTGTCTACTACATTGCCTCGGGTAAGAGATGTAGGATCATAGATGGCTGCTGAAAGTCTTTCCTTGAAAATGGTTTCACTTTGAGTCAGAAGGTCCATCCCTACATTCGTTCTGAAATGCAGATTTTTAAGAAAAGAATATTCAAGAAATACATTTCCAAAAACCCTGTAGCGCTGAATATTCCAATGTGTTGAATTAATGAATACAATCGGATTTGCATTTCCATCACCAAACAATATCGGATCTCCCAGCAATGCAGATGTTTTATTCCAGTTTCCATTTTTATCCTTAGGTGAAAAAACCGGAGCGGCAATCAATGCATATCGTATTCCGCTCAGTTCATTGCCCGGACCTGCACCATCGCCAGAGCTACCTATCACATCACGATCGGCGTATGAAAGTGAAATATTATTGCCCACTTTAATCCTGCCTTTACCAAGATCACCATTGAATCGAAGTAAATATTTGTCAAAACCCTGTCCCCTGAAAACACCTTCTTGGCTTGAATATTCGCCGAGGATATAGAAGCTTCCATTATCACTGCCACCAGATGCTGAAAGAGAATGCCTCTGCATGGGTGCAACCCGAAATACCTCACTCAGCCAATCAATATCAGGTAATGTGTCGAGAATGGCAGGATCATATAATTCAAGCTGATGTGGAATATCGCGTAACTCATTTGCATTTGTAATAGCTTCATTGCGGATCATGAGATAATCCGAGGCATTCAATAAGTCAGGAAGCCGGTTAGCCTCCTGGATTCCGTAATAGGAATCAAAGCTGAAAACCGGCGCTCCTTTCTTGCCTTTTTTGGTAGTGATGAGGATAACACCATTTGCTGCACGAGCACCATAGATTGAAGCTGAAGCACCGTCTTTCAGCACTTCGATAGATTCAATATCAGATATCGCAAACATGTTGATGTTACCCGTTGTGGGTATTCCGTCGATAATATAAAGGGGATTGTTATTGCCTAATGTGCCGGCTCCCCTGATCCGAACAGCGATGTCATCGCCCGGAGCACCGGTGGCTTGTGTGACCTGGACACCAGCAACCTGGCCTTGTAAGGCCTGGTCCATACCGGTGAGAGGAAGGTGTTCGATGTTTTTTGCCTTGACAGATGAGATGGACGTGGAGACATTGCTCTTTATCTCTTTTTTGTAACCGACTACGATGACGTCTTCAAGTAATTTGTTGTCAGTATGGAGCGTGACATTGATCTGGGTCCGGCCATCCACAGGAATGGCTTGGATGATAAATCCGATAAAGCTGAATTCAAGAATGGCATCTGAGGGAGCCTGTATTGTATATGCACCATTGAAATCAGTGGAAGTTCCGAGCGTGGTGCCTTTGACTACGACGTTGACCCCGATCATGGGTTGCTGATCCTCCGCAGAGGCTACAGTGCCTGATATGGTTAGGTCCTGACCATGTAAGCATACCGACAGGAATGTCAATAAAAGGGTCACGGATCTCTTTATCTTATTCAGAATAGTGGTCGTCATGCAAACAAAGTTTTTAAAGCTATTCCACCTATGTATAGAAGGAACGGATCACAAGATGATACTACATAGGAACGGTAGGTCTAATCTACGACGAAGGGCCAGAGTAAATCTGTACTTTAAGTGAAAAGAATAGTACTTTTATGAATATCTGGTTATCCGGAAATTAAACGTGCTTATTATTATGAAGGTATATCAGGAGATAACCCCGGTGACGGGAGCTGACATATTTGTGATCCTGGATTCGATTAACAAAGGTTTCGAGTACCCGATTCACAATCATGCGGAATTCGAATTGACAATGGTGACAGGCAGCGCAGGCACCCGCATCGTGGGGGATTCAGTCCTTCATTATGCAGATGAAGACCTAGTGCTGATCGGTCCATATCTGTTCCACAAATGGGATGATGAGGACAAAAAGGGAACTGAAGAGGAACCCTGCCGTGTGATCACCATCCAGTTCGATATGCAATTGTTTGACAAGTATTTTTTGTCCAAAAGGCCTTTTGCATCCATTCAGTCTCTTCTGAAGACTGCAGGTAGAGGAATAAGGTTTTTTGGAAAAACAAGGGAGGAAGCACAAATGAGGATGGAAAAGATGACAGGTTTATCCGGCCTCGAGAGTGTAACTGAATTTTTGCTGCTGCTTGATCTTTTGTCCAAATCATCAGAATCAGAATTCCTGGCTAATACGGGTTTCAATGTCAACCTGGTGCAGAGTAACAGCAAAAGACTGAATGCTGCATATCAATACATTATCGCTCATTTCCAGGAGAGTACATTGAAAATGTCAAACGTCGCTGCGGAAGTAAACCTTGGTGATTCAGCATTCAGCCATTTTTTTAAAAAAGCTACTAACCGTAGTTTTTCAGATTACCTGATCGCTATGCGGATTGAATATGCCTGCAAATTATTACTTGAATCAGATGAACAGATCAGCCGGATTGCTTTTTTATCAGGATTTAATAACCTCGCTAATTTCAACCGCATGTTTAAGAAAGCACATCATGCTACTCCAATACGCTTTCGGAAAATTTACCAGGAGAAAAGTAAATTCGACTGGAACAGGCAGATCACACCCGGGCAATTTATCCCTGCCGGGGCAAATGGAAAAAACGGAGACAGGCCGCTTGACTATAGTACCCGGTATGTGAGATCATAAATGTTCGTTCAGAAAACAGGCGAAGGAAATGAGCAATTAATAAATGGAGTGGTGCCAATCAACTACGACAATGTGTAAAAGATTATTTTTTTTTAGCAGTATACTCATTCTTGCCATTTCATGCCGTCATCGTCATGATGATCAGGAAGGCCTTGTATATTGGTCTTCAAGCAATCCCGAAGAAATAAAATTTGCACAGAAATATATTGAGCTTTGGAATAAAAACAACGCAGCTACACCGATTACATTTCAACCTGTTCCCGAAGGACAATCCAGTGAAGAAGTAATCCTGGCGGCAGTAGTAGGAAAAACCACTCCTGATATTTATTCGAATATGTGGCAGGGCGATGTAGAAGATTTTGCACGCGCCGGTGTTTTGATAGCATTGGATTCACTGGATGGCTTTATGGAATTTTTATATCAGCGTTGTGACACATCTGTGGTGCAGGAGATCACTTCCACTGACGGGCATATCTACCAGATACCTTGGAAAGTGAATCCGATCATCATGATGTACAATCCGAAGATGTTTCATGATGCGGGAATTAAAGAGGTGCCTGAAAAATATGCTGAATATGTAGATGCAGGAGCAAAAATTGTTACACACGCGCTACATTCTGAACTTGGAACTCAATGGTTAGGTATAAGCGAGGTTAGCCCGATATGGTGGCAACGTTTTTTTAATTTCTTGCCATTGTATTATGCCTCCTCACAAGGTGCGCCGCTGGTGAAAGATGAAAAAGCTGTGTTTAATAATGTGCATGGCGTAGCGGTTTTTACTTTTTTACAAACGTTGTATAGACAAGGTTACTTTCCGCGCGAACAACAAAAAGGACAGGCTGATCCATTTCTGGCAGGCAGGGTAGCATCCACATTTATTGGTCCCTGGACGATAGAGCAGAATGAAAGATTCCAGCCCGAAGGATTTCAGTATGATTTTATCCACATGCCTGTTCCGGATACCATGACAGGACCGATATATTCATACGGTGATCCAAAGAACATCGTCATCTTTAATACCTGCAGCGATCCTCAAAAAGCATGGGATTTCCTGCAGACGATGCTGAGCACTGAAGCGGACAGGGATTTTCTTCAATTGTCAGGACAGTTCCCTCATCGAAAAGACATCAACACGAATCCTCTCTTCCTTGAATACCTGGAACAACATCCGAAGCTCATAGCATTTGCCAAACAAACGAAATACTTACGTGGTATGGATAGCGCACCATTTATGAAGGAGGTATTGGATATCATCTCACAGGAATATGAGGCATGCGTGGTATATGGCAAGAAATCACCGGAGGATGCGATTGAAGATGCAGCAAAAGCTGTGGATCTGTTGTATGTACATTAATTCAATAGGCAACAGGCAATAAACAATGAGCAATAAGCAAAAGGCAAAAAAGCAATTAAGTTAAATTAAAAGTCCCCGGTTGCTGAGCTGTAGCACAAGGTTGAGTATAGCAGGTCGAAGCATTAGGGGATTTAGGGGCAAAAAAGCAATAGTCAAAAAATCGAAAATCGAAAATCGAAAACCGAAAATGAATAACGGATAATGAATAACAAGATGGATGGTAAAATTAAAAGCCCCCTTCAGGGGGTGGGGGGCAAACGAGGAAGCAAAGCTTCTTCTTACCTCCTCGTCTCACCATACATCCTGCACTTTACGGTTTTTGTTTTATTTCCTGTTGGCTTTTCACTCTTCCTTACGTTTCACGAATGGAATATTATCGGCCCGATGAAATATGTTGGCCTGGCGAATTATGAGAAATTATTCCAGGACCAGTATTTTTTAAAATCGATCCGCAATACACTTGTTTTTTTAGGCATTCATATTCCCTTGCAGATCGTCACTGCATTGGGACTTGCAGCGATATTGAACGAAAAGATCTGGTTCAGGGCATTTTTCAGAGGAGCTTTCTTTATGCCGGTTGTGGTATCAGGAGTTGTCGTCACAGTTTTATGGCAGCAGCTCTATGGCTATGAGCTTGGAACGATCAATATTTTCCTGGTATGGCTGGGAATGGATAAAATCGGATGGCTCATCGATCCTTCGTGGGCCATGCCTTCGATTGCGATCATGGCTACATGGAAAAATGTGGGTCTGTACATTATTCTATTTCTTGTGGGATTGCAAACTGTACCACGTTCCTTATATGAAGCAGCTGATCTTGAAGGCGCTAATAAATGGCAGAAATTTATTTACATCACCTTGCCCGGAATAAACCCTACGATATTTATGGTAGTAGTGTTATCTACGATTGGTGGATTTTCTTTATTCATCGAGCCGTACGTGATGACAGGTGGCGGACCACTCAACAGTACACTTTCTTCCGTGCTCTATATTTATAAGCAGGGATTTTTCTATTACCATATGGGATATGCAGCTACTATGGGATTTGTGTTTGCACTTATCATCCTGGTGGTGGTTTTTATTCAGCGGATCGCAATTGAAAAAAAATCTTAGATGAGAAAGACGATTTTATATATCCTGCTGTGTCTGTTTGCGTTTGCTTTTTTGTATCCATTCATCTGGATGCTCAGCGCATCTCTGTCTGATGAGCGCAGCATCAAGGATATTGTGCTGGGACCCATTGGATTCACGTTTGATCATTATACAAAATTAATTCAGAGCATACCTATACTTGGTTCATTAGTCAATAGTCTGTTTGTTGCGACTATAGTTACATTTGGCGTGCTGGTGTTTAGCTCTATGGTGGGATATGCTTTAGCCAGGCACAGATTTGTTGGACGGAACCTTGTCTTTTATCTGATCCTGTTCACCATGACGCTTCCATTTCAACTGACACTGATCCCGAATTATATTTTGATGGTTGAATTTGGATGGACCAATACATTTCTAGCCCTGATCATTCCGGCTATGCTCAATGCCTTTGCGATTATTTTATTCCGTCAACATTTCATGTCGATACCGCAGGATTTAATTGATGCTGCGAGGATTGATGGTTGTAGTGAATTGCGTATTCTGTTCCAGGTCTTATGGCCTGTGTCTGTTCCTACCCTGATCACTGTGGGGATCATTACATTCATGACCTCCTGGAATGAAGTGCTTTGGCCCATCATTGTCATCCGAAAAGAAAGTCTTATGACAATGCCGCAGCTTGTGACATTGTATGCAGTAGGAGGTCGCGCACTCGGACAGATAGGCATGAAGCTCGCCAGTGCTACTATGTTAGCAATGCCTATCATTATCGCATATCTCATTTTTCAAAAATATTTTATTCAAAGCATGGCCAATTCCGGTCTGAAAGAATAGTAAACCAACACACGATGCCAATACAAAGACTACCTGTACATTTTGATGCTGACCCCAAGAAAGTCATTCTCCTTTATCTTGATCCGGGAGAGTCCGAGCGGCTTGGAAGATTTTCGAAATATGTGAATGAAATGTCTGACGATGATGCTGCAAAGTTTTATAAAGAAACGACCACACTATTCAGTCATCGACATAGAAAATTAAATGAAACACTGATAGAACATGCCCAAAGAGGTTTGTCATCTTTAAATGAATCATTTGATTTTTCAGAGATCCAGCAGCTTGTCTTTGGATCTTTATTGACAAAGGAATATTCTACAGAGTCGGCTGCGCTTTTCAATCCATCCATCGTAGAACATCCGGATCAAACCGGTTTAGCTGCAGGAGAAACACGTTTTGTGCTTTCGCTTCGCTCAGTTGGTGAAGGACATATTTCAAGTGTCGGTTTCATGGAAGGGGTTATAGATGGATCAAACCACATACGCTTTACTTTCCAGGGACCATGGCGTACGCCGGGAGTAAAATCACTTCCCAAAGGAGGTGACGATGATCATTATGATATCCGTTTCGACGATGATATTCCTTTATCGGAACGTGTGATTTTCCCGCAGGCGAAAAGCGAATCGATGGGTATGGAAGATTTGCGTCTTGTTAAATTTTCAGATGAAGGTGAAACAAAATACCTGGGCACATACACGGCCTATAATGGTAGCACGATCCTTTCAAAAATGCTGGAGACTACTGACTTCTGTCATTTCAATATCCGGAAGTTAAAGGGAAGCCAGATTGATAATAAAGGTATTGCTTTCTTTCCGCGGAAGATTAATGGTCAGTATGTAGTGAGTGCAAGACAGGGTGGGGAAAAGCTGACCATCATGCGATCAGATGATTATATGACATGGAATCATAAAGAGCTATTGCAGGAGCCTACCCGGGGATTTGAGCTTGTACAGATTGGTAATTGCGGTTCTCCGATTGAAACTCCTGAAGGCTGGCTGCTGATCACACATCATGTCGGACCGATGCGGCGATATACACTTGGTGTCACTTTGCTTGATCTTGATCAACCTCATAAAGTCATTTCCATTCTTGACAAACCTTTGATGGAGCCACTGGAAAGTGAACGTGAAGGGTATGTGCCCAATGTACTTTACACTTGCGGATGGATGCAACATGGTGACAGTATATTAATTCCTTACGCCATGTCAGATGTAGCTTGTGGTTTTGCATCATTGAATACAGCAGAGATCCTGGCGAGATTATTAAAGAATAAAAAGTGATGCATTCGGATTTGTTTCAAAAATATATTTCATATGGTGGTAAAGTGATGTTGTGCATCATGATTACGCTATTAATTAATAGTTGCACACCGAAAATTCCTTCCAACAATTCAGTTTCGCATTTTGAAGTCAATTCAGCGCATCTCAATTCGCTGTATGAAGAAAAAAATGTGGCTGGCCAGAATGTGGGTATAATCCACATCTATGCTGAGTATCCGGATTATCATTGGGTGGGAGATCATGATGAGGGAATAGCGTGTGTAGATGATGCATCAAGGGCAGCAGTATTTTATTTGCGCGAGTATAAAAAACATCACACAAAAGAAGATCTGCATAAAGCCACCATGCTGCTCAACTTCCTGATGGTGATGCAGGCAGAAAATGGTTTTTTCTACAATTTTATATGGCCAGATGGAAGTATTAATAAGAATGGTGTAACCAGTGAGCCCGTCCCAACATGGTGGTCATGGCGTTCGCTCTGGACATTTGGTGAAGCAATGGATGTTCTCGGATCAGGCAGTACATTATCAAAACAAATCATATTGCATCGCGATAAGCTCCTGGATGCGATGATGAATGAGAAATCTTTTTTTTCAACCAAAACAGATACAGCTGGTGGCTTTGTAGTTCCATTGTGGTTACCAAAAGAAGGTGCTACAGATCAGTCTGCCATTATTCTTATGGGCCTCTCGATGGCGTACAAACAAAATATTTATAAAGATGATCCTGCCAAAAAATATGCATTAAGTATGCTGATGAATCATCTGGCTGACGGGATCATGATGATGCAGATAGAAGAGCCCGGCAATTTTTGCGATGGTGCATTTCTCAGCTGGAGAAATCTATGGCATGCCTATGCAAATCTTCAATCTTATGCTTTACTGACAGCAGGACAGGCATTGGATGATCCGCATATGGAATCACATGCATTGTATGAGATCAATACATTTTACCCTGAAGTCATCGAACGCGGATATTTAGAAAGTTTTTGGGTGCGTGTTTCAAAGGGACATACAGTCGTATTTGATTTGAAAAACGTGCCGCAGATCGCTTATGGGATTAGGCCCATGGTATTCGCATGCATGAAAGCGTATGAAATAACTGGTGAAGAAAAATACAAAATCAGGGCAGGTCAGCTCGCTTCATGGTTTGCAGGACAGAATCCGGCACACACATCTATGTATGATCCTAAAACAGGCATCGGATTTGATGGCCTGTCAGGCTCTGATAAAATAAACAGGAACTCAGGTGCAGAATCCACCATTGAGGCGTTGTTGACCATGCAGGTGATGGAAACATTAAAGAAATAAAAAATCGAAAATCGTACATCGAAAATCGAAAATAACTTGATATGGCAGAAGTTAAAGTGAAAAATTTCATCAAAAAATATGGCGACGTCTTTGCCGTATCCAACCTGTCATTAGATATTCAGGATAAAGAATTTGTTGTCCTTTGCGGTCCGTCAGGATGTGGTAAGTCCACTACACTGCGCATGATCGCAGGCCTTGAGGATATAAGCTCAGGAGAATTATACATCGGTGATAAATTAGTCAACTCGATAGCTCCCAAAGACAGGGATATTGCGATGGTTTTTCAGAACTATGCTTTGTATCCGCACATGACGGTATTTCAAAACATGGCCTTTGGATTGAAACTTAAAAAAGTTCCGAAGAAAGAAATCCAGGAACGAGTCGAACAAGCTGCGAAAGTAGTTGGCCTGGAACCTTATCTGAAACGCAAACCGGGAACATTATCGGGAGGCCAAAGACAACGGGTCGCATTAGGCCGTGCTATCGTTCGGAATCCGAGAGTGTTTTTATTTGATGAACCTTTAAGCAATCTCGATGCAAAGCTTCGCGTACAGATGCGTATGGAAATATCCAGGCTGCAACGCAAGCTGGGTGTAACTACTATCTATGTGACACACGATCAGACAGAGGCCATGACCATGGCTGACAGGATAGCTGTGATGAAGGATGGTGTCCTTCAACAATTCGATACACCCATGGGCATGTACAACCATCCTGCTAATCTTTTCGTGGCAGGATTTATCGGCAGCCCTGCGATGAATTTAATTCATGGCCAGGTTGATGACGATGGTGTATTTACAGATGCTTCGCATCAATTGAAGCTGCAGCTCCGGGGTTATCTGCCATCTTCATTTTCAAGTGGCCCTTTAGTCCTGGGCGTACGTCCTGAAAATATCCATGGAGATAATGGTTTGAACATTCCTTCTTATGTATCCTTCACCATTACACCGGATGTGATTGAGCCTTTGGGTAGCGATAGCTTTCTATATTTTAAAACCGGCGAGCATACGTTCATTGCACGTCTCCGTCCTGAATCAGATATCAGGGCAGGTATTGACACCACTTTATTCCTGGACAGAAGCAAGCTGCATTTCTTTAATCCGGAAACAGGGGAGAGGATAACAGGCGAACTTTGATTTTATTTCAACACGACCAACTTCTTACTCAATAGGCCCCCGGTCTTATCCACCAACTGGACAACGTATACTCCTTGTGGCCATTTCTTAAGATCAATCAAGTACTGAACATCCCCGCTTTGGACATTAGACATGTATAACTGCCTTCCTTCGTCGTTCACAATTCGCAATTCATAACCTGGGGAAGAATTGATTTGAGTGTGTATATGGATAGCACAGTGGTTAGATGCTGGATTAGGAAAAATATTGAGTTCAGCTCGAGGCGTATCTAACTCATTTGATATCGCAGTTGTACTGCATCCAGGCTCAAGACAACCATCCATATCCAGTTGAAGTACCCAAGGTAGAATTCTGGAAGTATATCTATCTGATCCAAACCCTCCTATTACAATATTACCCATTGGTGTTGTTTTAATATCCTGCCATTTAAACCATCTACCTTGATTAGTGTCCCATTCAATTGGCACAATGTGTTTTAACCAGAGACTATCGCCATCTAACGATACTTTTCCAAGAAGGCCACTTGTTTCAAGTCCAAACATTCCATCTGACGACCCTGCCAAAATGTATCCATCACTTACTTCTGCAATCGAGTTGGCATTATATTCGGGTAGACTTGAATTGATATTACCATCAAATAAACGGGTCTCCCATCGCACTTCCGTAAAGTCTGAAGAAACGCATACTATATACGGAATCCGAATCGAACATTGTGGGCAATCACTTGTTTTTCTGACTACTTGAGAGGCAATAATCCAATCACCAGATTTTGCTTTTATAATCGGATAATAATCTAAAAAAATGATTGATTGATCCAGGATAGTTGGAGCAAGTTTAAAGTCAATTGAATTATAGTTTTTATCGAGTACCTGACGAAATAGTTTGGATTCAAACCAAACAGAATTTGGCTGACCCAGGCTGACCCCGACCAATACAAGATTACCATCAGGATCTTCTTCCGTATATTTTGTAATATTATGTCTTCCGTAATCAGGGATAAGGTTTTGAGATTTAACTATTAAGTTAGAGTCAAGAACAGTTAACACTTGAGGATGAAGCCCAACCTCGTCTGTAATATTTACTAGGTAAATATCACCTTTCTTACCTATAGTTAAATCTGTTGCTTCAAAGACTTCATTATTTGAAATTTGGTCATAGATTATTTTTGATCGCAATATTTTACCATTCCTAATATTCATTTCAATTAGATAAGCATCTAAGAAAGTGGCTTCTACATCACGCCGATCATATATGTAGCAGATAGAATCATTTTTAAACGACAATCTTCTTGTGAAATAATAAAATCCATCCGAATACACACTATCAATTAATAGTGTTGATCCCAGATGATTACCATTGTAAGACATGGTCCCTAAAACAGGCCACGTACCTCCTTCAAATCCTGGTACTAAACTATCATGCACCAGTCCTATTAATTTGATTTCGTTTTCAAGTGGAATTACATTATAAAGTCTTCCCTCCATATCATCACCTCCAAAATCAGGAATAACACTAAAAAAAGATTGAGAAAAAGTAAGCGATTTGAGGAAAACTATTAATAAGATTATATTAAATGCCTTCATATTAAAATTGGTTAATACAAAATCGGAATGGTGTTTAATGCCTCATTCTGAAAAGGTCAACCTGGATTATCTCCATTCCACTTCCTGTCAGAGAGCAATTATAGCCTTTGATCACGAAGTACCCTAAAAATACTACTATTATTTTGGCAATCTCATCAGTTGTGGGTGCTAATGACTTACATCAGTTCACTCTGTCAGGAGTCACTTTCAGGTGTTTTGGATTCATTAACTATCATTCATCGAAAAACCTTTTGAGTACATCAGAATTGAATTACTTTGTTGCCTATAAATGTTAATCTGTACGTGATGAATAATTTCCTTTTCAAAAACCTTTTCACAGCTGTTGTGATTTTTATCACCGCTACGTTCCTGCATGCGCAGGAAAATAAATTTGAACAGCTAGGATCACTCCTTCCCACACCCAATGAGACACGATCAGCCAGCGGTGCACCGGGACATGCATATTGGCAAAACCGGGCCGATTATGTCATGAACATTCACCTGGATGATAAAAAACAATACATCTCCGGAAGCGAAACCATCACCTACAGAAATCAATCTCCCGATCCGCTCAACTATCTATGGCTTCAGTTGGATCAGAACAACAAAGCCCCGGACGCAGATAGCTATTCTACCTCAACAGGTAAAATGGATACACGAGTATCGGCAAATGCACTAGCGAGATATGAGCACAACATGAACAGGGGTTACAATATTGAAAAAGTTACTACCACTGCCGGACTGGCACTTCCATTCACCATCAACAAGACAATGATGCGAGTAGACCTTCCTCAGCCACTTGCAGCGGGAGGTATATATTCTTTTAAGGTGGAATGGAATTATTATATCAACGACCGCATGAAAGAAGGTGGCCGCTCAGGTTACGAATATTTCACCGCGGACAGCAATTATCTATATGCAATCGCACAGTTCTTTCCCCGTATGTGCGTATACGATGATATCTATGGCTGGCAAAACAAACAATTCCTCGGTGGAGGTGAATTCACAGTTCCATTTGGAGATTATGATGTCAACATTACTGTTCCTGCAGATCATGCCATAGCAGCTACAGGCACATTACAAAATCCGAAAGATGTGCTCACCAAAGATCAACAGGACCGTTTGTTAAAAGCACATTCAAATTATACACAGCCGGTATTGATCATCACTCCCGAGGAAGCACTTAAAAAAGAATCACAGCGCATGTCACAGGAAAAAACATGGCATTTCAAAGCTTCCAATGTTCGTGATTTTGCATGGGCCTCATCCCGAAAATTTATCTGGGATGCGATGGCTGTCAAACAATCCGCAGGCCCCGATGTCATGGCCATGTCGATGTATCCCAAAGAAGGCAATCCACTATGGGGAAATTATTCCACCAAGGTCATTGCCCACACATTGAAATGGTATTCTCATTATACCATTGATTATCCTTATCCGGTTGCATGGTCGATACATACCGACAGGATAGGAATGGAATACCCAATGATTTGTTTCAATGGCGGAAGGCCGCAGGCAGATGGAACGTATTCGGATAACACGAAGTATGGAATGATATCGGTGATCATTCATGAAGTGGGACACAATTATTTTCCGATGATCATCAATTCGGATGAACGCCAGTGGACATGGATGGACGAAGGACTGAATACATTTGTTCAATTCCTTGCCGAACAACAATGGGAAAGAGATTATCCATCAGGCCGTGGTGCACCCTATAAGATCGTCGATTACATGAAGTCTGATCAAAAATTGCTTGAACCCATCATGTCAAATTCTGAAAATGTACAATCTCTTGGAAGCAATGCATATGCAAAACCTGCTACGGCATTAAATATTTTGCGTGAGACCATAATGGGTCGTGATCTTTTTGACAAAGCGTTTAAAGAATACGCACAACGATGGAAGTTCAAACATCCTTCTCCGGCTGATTTTTTCAGAACCATGGAAGATGCATCTGCGGTCGATCTTGACTGGTTCTGGAGAGGATGGTTTTTTACGACGCAACCTGTTGACCTTGAATTGGCAGACATCAAATGGCAGCGTGCTGATATGCCACAGGACTCGACCCTGCTCACTAGTGACGAACAATTTCTCAATGACAATCCACACGGCCTGTCCTCAATCCGTAATCGTGAGTACATAGTAAAAACACAGGATGAAATCGATACCACCATACGTGATAGATACACGGATGTAGATGCAAAGAAAACAGCAAAAGAAAATTACGAGACATATGTAAAAGGCCTGACACCTGAAGAAAAAGCAGTCATTGATAAAGGCCAGAATTATTACACGCTCACATTTAAAAACAAAGGTGGTCTTGTGATGCCCGTCATCATAAAATTCGTATTTGAAGATGGTACTGAACAGGTTCAACGCATCCCTGCTGAAATCTGGCGCCGCGATAATAATGAAGTTTCAAAAGTCTTCATCACAGACAAGATCATCAAACAGTTCGTCCTGGACCCTTATCTCGAAACTGCAGATATAGACCGCAGCAATAATTATTTCCCCGCAGAGCAACAGATGACCAGGTTCGAATTATTCCAGCAACAAAACCAGGGAAGGGGAAGGACACCTCCGGGGAGATCGTAAACAAAAGGCAATAAGCAATAGGCAAAAAGTCAAATGATTTCTTTGCGTCTTTGCGTCTTTGCGAGAAATCAACTACTTAATTAATTCCCAGAAGCTAATCTTCCTCATAAAGAAAGAGTGATCATGATTTTTCATGACAAACCCGCGTCCTCCTTTCTTTTAATGCTTATCTAGTTAAATCTTATTCTTAGCTATTTTCTTGTGCACTTCGTTCACCGTCATCAGGCCTGCCGAACCATACCATGGATGTAGCTCCATAATCAGTCTGCCTTCCTGTATTGCCGGATCAGTTTCGGTAAGTGCTTTTGCTTCTTCTATTGTTTTTACATTAAAAATATAAATGCCGCGGATATCCCCTTCATCAAGAAATGGGCCGGCAACTGCCAGCTTTCCTTCTTCTGCCATACGCTTGATGTTGTCGAGATGTTTTCTCATGAGCTGAGCAGTCTCTGTGGAATCCTGGTCCCGGTTTGGTCCTGCTTTCAGAAAAGCTAACACATATTGCCTCATTCCATATTCATCAGCTCCAAGCTTTGTTGCCAGCATCGAGTCAAATACAATTGATGTAGAAGGACTTTCTGTAGTTGTGGGTTCAATCTTCAATTCAGGCCGGCAGGCAAGGAATATGATACAGGTAATCAGAAAAATGGGTAGGATGTATTTCATTGAGGAAGGATTTAAGTCCGAAGATAAAGTTGCACCGGGCTTGGGTCGAGTAAATACGACAGGTAAAGAAAAAAATACGATGTAGAGAAAAAAAGATGGATTTGATGGTCACGTTTCGGGTGTCTCGAGACATTAGCATTTAGACAAAAACTATTTATTAAAAAGCCCGTGCGTATTACCATTGAAAACATCTAAATTTTTATAATATGGCCTTTTCTAAATCACATCTGTATCCCAAGGACGATCAAATTACAAGTGCATTTGCTAAAGCACTAAGTCATTCTGCCAGGTTAGTTATCATTCGAAAACTGGTCAAGGATGGTCCATGTCGCGTGGGAAAGCTTTTGCTCAATCATCCGATTTCAAAAGCAACTTTATCCAAACATTTAAAAATACTACGCGATGCAAAGTTGGTTAAATGGAGAGAAAGATTTCCTTTTACGATTTATAAGGTTGATAGAAAGAATCTGGCACTGGCAGAAGGTTACCTTAAAAGTTTCTTTAGGGATTTATAAAAACCTCTTCACTATGAAAAGTAGTAGCATTTCGTCTAAAACTTTAGCCGAAAAGGCCTGATTTTATTGATAAAACACACATGTAAAAAATTTATAATATATTCTCCTCCAAACCTCATTTTTCCATTAAGTTTCCTTTATTTTTACACTTATGAACTTCCGTCTCGCAGTCCTTCTCACCCTTCTCCCGTCATATCTGCTTTCTCAAAAACAAATCTATATCCCCCAGGAATGGCAGCAGGGAGGATTCGATTACTCCCTAACCAGATCCGCAGAATCCGACAACTTCATTGTCTTCTGGGGCCCCCTTGCAGGCGATGATCCGACACAGGCACCAGGAGATATTTCTTTCGATCCCCAAAACATTCTAACCACCGCAGAAAGCCTCTACAAATTTTACATCGATACCATCCAGTTTATCAACGATGACGCCGGCCTTATCCATCAGTACAAAATCATCTTAGTGATGCTCAATACCTGGCCCGATTATGATGGATGGGCATTCGGTGGAAATTATGACGGCGTAGTCGGAGCGATGTGGATGCATCCACAGGCAGCATCATCAGGACCTACCCTTGCACATGAATTCACCCATACACTACAGAATTATACATGGATGATGAATCCAGGTCATGGCTTTATCGATAGCTCGTATGTCGGCTTTTTCTGGGAGACACACGCCGAGTTCATGGCACTGCAACGATACCCTTCTGTCGCACTCGAATTTGATATGGCCAGATGGCTCAATACATGCCAGTTCCATTGGAGCTCAACAAGACACCACTACCAGGCATTTGTTTTTCTTCAATTCATCAAAGAGAAAGATGGTATAGGTATGATCAACCGGATGTGGAATGAAGCCAATATAGGTGAGCATCCGCTGGAGACATTTAAACGACTTAAGAATATCACACAGGATCAGCTCAATGACCTGTTCGGTGAGTATGCGATGCGTAACGTCACATGGGATTATGAAATTGGCGATCTGTTACGTGATCGGGTTTCAACACTCAATCCTGTTTTTGTTTCTCATCCAACCATCATACCGGAGCTCATTGATTCCGCCAGCCAACGATACAGAATTCAAAATCATCTCGCTCCGCAGGATTATGGATACAATATCATCCAGCTCTACCCGCAGGAATTAGAGGGTTGTCAGAAACGGATTGTGTATCTCAACTTATTGGGTCAATATACATTTCCACATTTCGATGAGGCGGGTTTACGTTTTGGTTTTGTAGCTGTTGATAATCTCGGGCATCCACGCTACAGCGAGTTGTACATTGATCATAAGGAAACCTCTTTTGAAATGGAGGATGATGAAAGCGAACTTTATCTGGTTGTAACAGGCGCACCCGCTCATCATCATAATTATCCATGGGAAATTGGATTTCCAAAAATCTATCGCTTTCCATATGAATTCAAATTAGAAAATGCATTTCCGGAAGGGTTTCAGCCAGGTTTTCATGAAACACCCGCTGTTCCAGGAGCTCCACATATCAATGGTGGGGGATTTGTTGCCGCATCTGCATTGGTTTCCCCAACGGCTTACATAGGACCGCATGCACAAGTCCTCGATGATGCCCGGGTTTTAGACCATGCCAGCATTGAAGATTATGCAATCATTGAACATTCAGCCATTGTCAAAGATGATGCAGTTGTTTCAGGATTGGGAATAATTGGTGAATCAGCGCAGGTGTATGGAAATGCAGTTGTCACAGGTCAGGCACATGTGTTTGGGTCATCCGAAGTATTTGATTCTGCATTTGTAGATGAAAACACTTTAATTTTTAATACAAAGGTTTTTGAAAATGCAAGCCTGGCAGGCAATACATTTTGCTGGGGCGCAAATCTTCATGGCGATATTCATTTGGGTGGTGATGCTGAGTTTTTCAGGGAATGTGATGACGGCACCTATCTTCAGTTTGAATCCGCCTATGATCGCAATTGTGATGGCCTGGATGTCCATCCTGCCAATGTGGATATCACTTCACAATTTATTTCTCCGGAAATTCAGGATTATTATTCCCTGACTTGCGAAGGATTGGTTCAGAATATTTTTACTGAGCTATCCTGGGTGATGTGTCCCGGTGACACTTTTTACTTTAATGGCCAGGCGCTGACCATAGAAGGTTTGTATGAGATTATTTACCCACTGGCAAATGGAGCTGATTCTATCGTTACTTTATTTCTTCTCATAGACACTCCTCTGGAGGGCTTTGGCAGTGAAGATATATGTCCAGGAGATTCCCTGATCGTTTTTGGTAATATCATTACTCAGCCGGGATTATATGATCTCAAATCAGATACTACTAATTGTGCCTCCATTCTTCACCTGAGTGTAACTGAAATCATCATTGATACAAGTATTACCATCGTCGGAAATACGTTGGAATCAAATGAACCTGCCACTATTGTCCAATGGTATGATTGTACTACGAACTTACCTGTTCCGGGTGCGATCGGGCGGACCTTCTCTCCTTCTGTCAGCGGTACATACAAAGCTAAATTCACATCGCTAAGTGGGTGTGAAGCATTTACTGGTTGCAGAACCATAATTCTAACAGGAATTGATCATCAAACTGAATTTATTCAATGGCAAATCTTTCCTAATCCTGCAGATGATATTCTCAACATTAATATTGATCACCAATTAAAACAAGATGTACACGTAGAAATCCTGAATACGCTTGGTCAGCAGCAAATGGAACAAACGATATTGACAAAAATTAATAATCGCATCGATGTGCAATCTTTACCTGCAGGAACATTCATGATTAGGCTCAGTGATGCAAAAGGTAATGCTTCAATGAAGCTATTTTCAAAAATTTGACTCAGTAAGTTATGGTTATGAAATACTTCATCATTTCAGTTTGCTTTCTCTTTTGCCATGCATCCCTTTTGGCACAAAATGCTACGGAAGCTATCCAGGAAGTGTTTAAAAATTATAAAAATGCCATCATGACCGACAGGGAGTCAGAAGCCATTGGATACATGGATTCCAGAACCCTGGAGTATTATAAAAATATCCTGAACCTCGTCCGCTCAGCAGATTCATTGACCCTGGAGCGACAGCCTTTATTAGACAAATTCACCATTCTGAATATCCGGCATATCGCCACAAAAAAACAAATTCTCGCATTCGATGATAAAAGCATCATAGCATTCGTCATCAAGAACGGTATGATGGGAAAAAATACACTTGAAGGTTTCGAGCTTGGAAAAATTATAGTCAAAGACAAAACAGCAAAAGCGATGATCGTTGTCGATGGTAAAAAATCAACCAAATTTTATAACTTCTACTCCGATGGTACAAAGTGGAAAATTGATTTCACATCTCTCTTTCCTGCTGAAGAAAAAGAAACGCGTCAAATCATAAAAGACAGCGGAAAATCAGAAAACGAATTTATCTTAGGCATACTTGAAATCATGTCAGAGAAAAAAGTAAGTCCAAATATCTGGAAGAAAATTAAGTAGTGAAGAGTGAGTAGTCAGTGGTGAGTAGTAAAAAATTATCTTCACTGAGCGAAGCCGAAGTGACTTTTGGAAAATACTGTCGGTCACTGAGCGGAGTCGAAGTGAACGATTTAGCAAATTCAAAATCCACAATCATGAAATTGAACCATCTTCGTCCAATGCTCTGGACCCGTGATATGAAGGAATCCATTGATTTCTATACTAACACACTCGGCTTCACCTGCGGCGAATACAATGAAGACTGGGGATGGGCTGCATTACACCGGGATGATGTTGAGATCATGCTGGCTATTCCAAACGAGCACACTCCTTTCGATAAACCCATGTTCACAGGTTCCTTTTATATCAATGTAGCTGATGTGGACTACTGGTGGGAACAATTGAAAGACAAAGTAAATCTTTGCTACGGTATTGAAAACTTTGAGTACGACATGCGTGAGTTTGCATTCTATGATAATAATGGCTATCTCATTCAATATGGTCAGAATATTGATGGCATAGAAGAATGATCAGAGAAGTAGTAAAACACCGTGGTATTATAATTTTCAAATGCAGATTAATATCCCGTTTCAAAAAAGCCGAAGATGTTCCATTAGCATTGATCGGAGAGCTGGCTTCAAAAATAACTCCCTCGTAACTTATGAGAAGGCATTGAGAAAAAAACAATAAACTATAACCGTCAAATTTTTCACATCTCACTCTCAAATCAATATTCATTACTCACGCCTCACACGATTCACGCCTCACGACTCACGCCTCACGATTCACGCCTCACTCACTATTCACCAATTTCCTGCGTATCCAAGATCAACTCCACTCTTCGCCTTGAGGAATTCATAAAGCCTCCGGTTGATCTGCCGGATGTGATGATAGTCATGTGCAAGCCAATTTGTCAAAAATGAATACGCTGTAAATTTTCCTGCTGTCGGATGCACATAGACATTATCCCATCTTGCACCATTCAGAGATTTCAGCCATTCAATTGAGGCATCTCGCTCGATGAGAAATGCATTTAGTTTTTCTTCAAAATTCTGGCCTGCATAATCCCTTTGCTTTACCCATCCTACAGGATCAATAGAAGGTGGGGAAAGATTCGGGGATTCAAGTGTATTCTTTACTCTTGTCCGGAAATCTTCTCTCTCCTCATCATGCAGGTGACAAATGATCTCAAGTAAAGACCAGGATGAGTCATCAGGACGGAAATTGTATTCTTCAGGTTGCTTGCCATTTAATAATAACTTAAAGACAAATTGATTGTCTTCCAGATGCTGGATGATTTCGTCTGTTTTCATGATCTAAAATTAATGGGTATAAGAAGACCTTGGAACACATTTTGCTTATAAATGCTACATGCATGTATTGAATCATTTCCGGATGCTGACTTTTGGCTTGTCCCTCATCCTGTCTACAACAGTATCTGGCCAGATCGTCAATATTGAAAAGAAACGGATCGCCGATGATTCCACAGGCTGGTTTGGCAGTGCAAATATTAATTTTTCAGGGTCCAGGTCTACTAAATCATACCTGTCATTTTATGCAGGCACATTGCTTGAATACAAATCCAAATCCAATAAAGATCTCTGGCTATTCATCACCGACCTGAGCGTCATCAGTGCCGAACAAGAGAAATTTTCAAATTCAGGATTCGGCCATCTTCGGTATAACCATAAGTTCGGCAAGTCCGTCAGGTGGGAAATATTCACACAGTTGCAATACAATGCGCTCACCAAAATCAAGAAAAGGGCCATTATCGGTTCAGGTCCACGTTTTAAGCTCACTCAATTTGAAAAAGCCAGGTTTTATCTGGGTATAGCTTATATGTTTGAATATGAAGAGGATACCGATCCAAAATTTATTCACCGGGATCAGCGGGTGAGCAGTTATTTTACATTTTCACTTTTTCCTGAAGATCTGGTTTCTCTGACCAGCACCACCTATGGCCAACCCTTATTGGCAGACTTCAAAGATTTCAGGTTAAGCAATGAAACTACCCTTTCGCTCGAGATCACGAATAAGCTTATATTCAATTCCACCTTTAAATATGCTTTCGATTCCCGCCCACCCGACGGCGTCCCCCGGAATATCTATTCCTTCTCTAACGGCCTCGAATTAACCTTCGGTAAGTAATTCATCTAGTAAACATCTAATCAAAAGTCCCCTTTAGGGATGGTTGCTTATATGTTTGATTTTAAATGCTAAATCACTAATGTTGCTGAATGAGGAGGAAGGTTGCATGTTACTTGATAACGCAGCTCAGTCTTTCCCTCAGCTTCGGTAGAGCTTGTGGTATAACCTGGTACAAAGATACCGTATACGTTGTAAGGATAAGCGGTGCCTTAGCATTTTTCGAACATTTAATCATTTAACACATGAAATGGTATTTAGGTATTGATGTCAGCAAGGGATATGCTGATTTTGTTTTACTCTCAGACCTTCTTGAGCAGCAAGAAGAGACTTTTCAGCTGGATGATACAAAGGCTGGCCATGAACATTTGAAGACTTGGCTTGAAACTTATTTTAAGCGTTACCCTGATCTGGAAATTGATTGTGGCTTGGAAAGCACCGGTGGCTTTGAAAACAATTGGCATGCGTTACTCATTAAACTGAGTTCTTCTTTGCCTTTACGTGCATCCAGGTTGAATCCTTCCGTTGTTAAGAATTCATCCAGAGCATTGTTAAATGCGAATAAAACGGATGCTGAAAGTGCCCGGGAAATTGCTGGATATTTAAAGCGCTATGCGGATCAGGTCAATTATGCTATTCGTGACAATCACTATGCATCCTTTCGTTCTTTACAAAATCATATAGAACTTGTGACGAAGCAAAAGACACAGTTGATCAATGAGTTAAAACAACTTTTGTATAGCAGTTTTCCCGAGCTACAACGCTTTTGTAAGCAAGGGATTCCTTCTTGGGTTCTGGAGTTGTTAATGTTGTATCCATCGCCTCAAAACTTAGCCAGACAAAAGGCCAATAAAGTAGCCAGGATAAAGGGGATTACGATGGATAAAGCACAATCTCTGATCGAAAAAGCTCAGGATACAATAGCTAGTCGAACCCACCTGACAGATGGATTTTTAATCAGCGAATTAGCTTCAGAGGTGCGGCAAAAACAGGAAAAAATTAAACGGTTAAAAAAACACCTCGAAGATAATTGCAATGGCAAAGAGAAGGAAATGCTTGAATCCATAAAAGGCATAGGCTCATACAGTGCGGCGGCTATAATGATTCAAATTGAAGATGTCCATAGGTTCGCTTCACCTAAGCATCTGTCTTCATATTTTGGTTTGCATCCACTGATCAAAATGAGTGGGGACAAACGAATGGTTTCCCGTATGAGCAAGCAGGGAAGACCTGCAATACGTTCATTGCTGTACATGTGTGCCAATACTGCAGTTCGCAGTGATGAACATATGCGATCAATCTATGCCCGGCATAGAGCAAAGGGTAAAAATCATAAGCAAGCCATAGGAGCCATAATGCATAAAATGATTAGAGTGATTTGGGGTATATTAAAGCACGAGAAACCATATGACAGCAGTATTGATTTAGCCAATCAAACTAAAAACATACAAGATCCAGTTCAGGATGAACAAAAGGAAACAGAAAACAAAAGGAGGATGCAGAATTTTGACAATGAGGCTCCAATAAGCAGGGTGGCTTCTAAAAAAAGAAAGGTTCATGTCACGTCCCAAGCCGGCAATGCCGAACTAATACGGGATCTTGTGCATGAACCGGGGTAAAAATATATAAAAATATTTTTAGCGATTACTTGGAAATTAACGGTATAACTGAGCTGTAGCAATAGGATGTGTATTTGAAGTCGAAGCATAGGGGCCAAATGTTAATTTTTTATTAAAATACGAAACACTTCGTACTAAGAAGGTCAGATTCCCTATTATTGTATACGAAACACTTCGTACTATAATATGGTAAACGAAATAAGACCCACAGATGGCGAGCTGGAAATCCTCCAGATCCTTTGGAAGAACGGCCCTTCAACAGTCAGGGAGGTAAACGACCTCCTAAATAATGTCCAGGACAAATCAACAGGCTATACCACAACCCTCAAGATCATGCAGATCATGTTCGAAAAAGGATTGTTGCATCGCGATGATGCACAGCGTACACATATATACACACCTGCTGTACGCGAAGGAAAAATTCAGTCTGCTCTGCTTGACCGGTTTTTGAATGCAGCCTATAAAGGTTCTGCTTCAAAGCTGGCATTGCAACTATTAGGCAATCACAAAACCACACCCGACGAACTGGCTGCCATCAAAGCACTGATTGATCAACTCGAAAAAAATAAACCATCATGAACCTGATTACTCAATGGATGCAATCGGACTGGAGTAAAGCATTAGGCTGGACCTTCGTTCATTCACTCTGGCAAATTGCCGCGATCGGATTATTACTCTATATCATATTAAGATTGATCCCGGGACGCAGTGCACATGTGCGATACACGATCTCCACTATGGCGATCTGGATGATTGTGATCATGGCTTTATCCACCTTCATCATTATGCTGCCAGAGTCAAAATCTGTTGCAGAAATTTCAGGACAGGTCATCCTGGTGAACATAGCAGATCCATACACACTGACCGATCGCATATCTATCTGGCTTGAATCAAGGATGCCGATGATGTTATCCATTTGGTTTGGTGGCGTTATCATCCTGATGTTAAGACTTGCATTTAGTCTTGCGTGGGTACAACATATGCGCTCTGTCGCCACTCCTCTCAGTCAGGTACAGGATATTACAAATCATCTGGTATCCCGGCTTAAGCTGAAGATCAAACCTGTGACCTCTGAATCCGGTCACGTATTATCTCCTGTCACGATTGGTCATATCAAGCCCGTCATTCTATTCCCAATCGGCATCATCAATCAATTAACGCCTCAGGAAGTAGAAGTCATCCTTACACATGAAATAGCACATATCGTCAGGGGAGATTATCTATCTAACCTGGTACAATCTTTTATCGAAACACTTTTTTATTATCATCCGGTCACATGGTGGATCTCAAACAAAGTGAGAACAGAGCGCGAAAACCGTGCTGATGACCTGGCTGTATCATGGTGTGGCGATCATCTTGGATATGCAAAGGCATTGCTCACCGTTCAGGAAATGCAGCTTGGCAAAATACCTTCTCTTGCAGTTGGTTTTGCATCCGGCAAAGATGCCATGCTGGCACGTATTCAACGTATTCTTCACATTCCTTATAAAAACCACAATCAAATGGAAAAGACAGTATTGATCAGTCTTTGCTCACTATTTTTCTTTGGCTTCACCCTCAATAGCCATACCGTCCCGGATCAGAAAAAAGAAAACATTACCGAAGCGATTGCACGAGTAAATGTCATAGCGACAATACCCGATTCCATTCCATCCAAAGGCTCCTACACCATTCACAAGAAAACGGATGACCAGGAGATCAGCATCCAGGTGACAGATGGTGACATAAAAGAACTCAAGATCGATGGCAAGGAAATAGCACCTGCTCAATTTGATCAATACGATGAAGTCATCGATGAATTATTCGGTGCTATGGAAGCGCCTCCATCTGCAGAGGGATTTAATTTCACGATGCCTGAAATGCCTGGCATGCCCGATATGCCTGATATGCCACGAATGGCATATTCATATTCAATGTCTCCAATGTCTCCAATGTCTCCAATGCCGGGTATGCCAACTATGCCTTGCATGCCACCTATGCCTGCCATGGGAATGAATGAATTGGAGCTGGAACATTTGTTTGGTAATGGAACAAACCTGGAAATATTAAAAGCTGAAAACCTGGATCATTTAATCCGCGGTGAGATGGGTAATCTAATGTTCTTATCCGACACCAACGGCCCGGGGGCTGCGAAAATCATCATCATTCGTGATGGTGATTCAACGGTGATCGTAAGTCCGAATATCAATTGGGCCGAAAATTCACCTGCCATGAATCTTGAATATTATATGAAAGACAAAGACGAATGGAAACAACAACAGGAAGAATGGAAAGAGCATCAAAAAGAATGGAAGGAGCAGTCAAAAGAATGGAAACAAAACTGGGAAGAAAATGCTCAGCAATGGAAACAGGATTGGCACGCACAGCAGGAAGCTATACAGGCCCAGCAGGAACTTGAGCGGACTATTAATGATGACGTAAGAGAAGAAATAATGGAACGCCATTCGAATGCTTACGGTGAACATGAACGAGCCATTGATGAACTGTCCAGAGCTCAAGAACTTGAAAGACATCCTGGAGCTGAAGGTTTCGGCGATGCAAGGGTTTATAATTTCATGGCACCTCGTATGAACATGACACAGGAAATGATCGAGGAAGGACTTGTTGAGCCCGGTGAAGAGGCTGACGTCCTTTTAACTCCGGATAAGCTGAAAATCAATGGCAAAAAAATGCCGGATGATGTGCATGAAAGATACCTGAGAATATATGAGCAACAACAAGGTGTAGAACTGTCAGGTAAATCCCGGCTGGAATTCAAAACAAAAAGCCGGAGAAGTATGTAATTCGTCTCACAGTTGCATCCTTCCATCGAATAAGGAAGCTGCAATCCTGAAATCAGTACGTTAGTACCATATCTTTAATTAATATCGAAACCGTTTAAACCTAATCAACAAATTCATTATGAAACAGGTAAGTTTACTCATCACATTTTGCGCACTACTATGTATGTCGGCATCGGCACAGACCACGACCATCGAGAAGAAAGAAAAACGAATCACGATCACCACTACCAAAGTAGACGAGAACGGAAAAGCAATCACTGAGACCTGGATAGCAGAAGGCGAGCAACCCGAACAAATTCTTGAGCAAATGGCTGTTAACCCGGATGTCATGCAAAAGATGAGCAGTGACGATCAGGTAAAGCAGGAAAACGAAGAGCGTCTTTTCCTATTTAGAAGCGCCGGAGATAATAAAATAATTGAAGGCAGGTTGAGCGATGGTGATCCTTTAAACAATAATTTGAATCCTTTAAACAATAATTTAAATTTTGACAAAATCGAAAAAGTCATTGTCATATCTGACGGCGAAGGCAACAAGAAACAAAAGATATATTATCATGGTGGTCCTGCTCATGCTAAAGTATGGGTGAGAGGAGATAATGAAAGGAATAAGAGCAACTGTGCAGCTCTCGGGGTTTTTGTAAATTATGATGGAGATAATGGCACTGTGATCACTTCACTCATTGAAAAAGGTGGTGCAAAAGATGCCGGTCTGAAGCCAGGGGATCTGATCACCAAGATAGATCAATACGATATCTCTGATTATCCTTCTCTTCATGAAGCTTTAGCTCATTTTCAACCAGGCGATGTTGTAAAGGTTCAGTTTGTGCGTGACGACAAAAACCAAAAAGCAAAAGTTGAACTGAGAGATTGGGCACAACTACCCGGTCACGAATGGCGTGCAAGAACAGATTGCGGCAGCCCCATGAAAGAAGAAGTGATAGATGAAACTGCCCAGGATCCAGGTGTAGGTACTGCAGGACAACAAAATATTCAATCGCTTGAACTTCAGAATACAAGAATTTTCCCAAACCCGACAGAAGGTGTATTCCAGCTTTCTTTCCAGACGATACCTGGTCCGTTTAAAATATCCATCACAGATGTAAACGGTAAAGTAGTATATAATGAAAATAATGATGGCGCCACCGGATCATACAACCGTGAAATCGACCTGAAAGGAGCTCCACAGGGCAATTATATCATCTCTGTAAACCAGGGTGGTAAAATTTATAACCAACAAATATCAAAGCAATAACCAGGAACTTTCATACTTCATATTTCATATATCTGGAACCGGTAGTACATAGCTACCGGTTTTTTTTGTTTAGAAAGTTTAGTTTTTGATACATTCAGTGTCAATAGTTTAGAAAGTTTAGTTATCGACACGTACCGTGTCAATGGTTTAGAAAGGGGTATAAAACTAAACTTTCTAAACCTATGGCATCGAAGATGCCATTTCTAAACTCTCTAAACACTGTTTCCAAATCATTCTCCATTTTTTTTGTTTTTTTGCCTACGGTTGCTGAGCTGTAGCACTTGGATGAGTCTTGCAGGTCGAAGCAATGCCTTTTGCTATTCACTACTCACTACTCACTACTATGCCACGCGGACTCGCCACCATCGGATTACTGATCCTCTCCAATATTTTTATGACTCTCGCCTGGTACGGTCATCTGAAGTTCGGCGAGATGAAAGGATTTCAAAAGCTGGGTCTACTGGCTATTATTTTCATCAGCTGGGGTATCGCCCTGTTCGAATATTGTGCACAAGTACCTGCCAACAGGATTGGCTATCAACAATACGGAGGACCATATTCATTGGTGCAGTTAAAAGTTATCCAGGAAGTCATCACCCTGATCGTCTTCACCCTTTTCACCCTACTTGTTTTTAGAAATGAAACCTTCCGTATCAATCACCTCATCGGTTTCGTTTTCCTGGTCCTTGCCGTCTATTTCATCTTCAAAAAATAGCGTGTGTTATTATCTATAGAAAATGTGTTTAGAAAGTTTAGGTATTGACACGTTTCATGTCAATGGTTGAGAAAGTTTAGAAAACTAAACTTTTTCAACTAATAGCATCGAAGATGCCATTTCTAAACTTTCTAAACACGGTTTCCAGTATGAAATCAACCTACACAGCAGGCTCCTGTTGACTTAAACAATGAAAGCTTCCCAACCCCCAGATCACATCAGTTGAATCAATTCCAACAACTTTCCGCTGTGGAAAACAACTCTGAATAATTTCCATAGCCTCATCATCCTTGTTACTTCTGAACGTAGGTACAATCACATGAAGATTTGAAATATAAAAATTGGCATACGATGCAGGCAATCGCTGATCATTGTAGTAAACCGGATCAGGCATTGGCAATTCTACAATATTAAGCTGACGATCATTCAGTAATCTTATATTTTGCAATTGCTTTAGATTCCGTTTCAATAGGGCATAATTTTCATCTTCCTTATTATGCTCGATCACCGTGATCACAGAATCTTCGTTATAAAATCTCACTGTGTCATCAATATGCCCGTCCGTATCATCACCGATGATGCCTTCATCGACCCATAGTATCTGTTCGACACCATAATAATCCATCAGGTATTTTTCAATCTCAGATTTTGACAGGTGAGGATTACGGTTAGGATTCAGCAGGCATGATGTTGAAGTGATCAATGCTCCCTGTCCATTAAAATCCACACTGCCTCCTTCCATGATGATACCCGGATGATAGACAGGAATATCATAGGCTTTACCGATTAATGTGGGAATGACATCATCAAGATCAAACGGAGGATATTTTTCTCCCCATGCATTATGCCCCCAATCAACAATCACTTTCGGTTGCCTGCTATCCGGATTGATCAGGAAAGCAGGGCCATGATCACGGCACCATGCATCATTCGTAGGGTGGTGGAAAAACTTTATTCTTTCAAGCGGGACATCAAATTGACGTAATATTTTTTTCGCGTCATTTTCCATCGCTGTATCGGCTACATTGATATGCACATATTCACCTGCGACGAGAGTCTTGATAAATTGTGAATAAGGCTTGTAGATCGTTTCAATCTTTCCCGGCCAGGTGTCAGGATTGTGAGGCCAGCTCAGCCATGTAGCCGTATGAAGTGCAAATTCAGCCGGAAAATAATAACCGCTCTGCGCAGGTGTGAGTTCACTCATCTATATATCGCTTCGTGATAGGTTCGTATGAATCAATGCGACGGTCTCGCAGGAATGGCCAGTGGGTCCGGTATTGATCCGTCTTCTGCGTATCCACTTCGACTACTATGGTTTCTTCTTTGTCATGTGAAGCCTGTTGGAGGATGGTTCCGAATGGATTGGAAACAAATGACCCTCCCCAGAACTTCATCCTTCCATCCTGCTCGAATCCAACACGATTCACTCCTACAACATGCACACCGTTTGCGACAGCATGACTGCGCTGAATAGTTTGCCATGCGTTGTATTGTTCTGTATTTGTTTTTTCATCCTGCGAAGTTGCCCATCCGATAGCTGTCGGATAAAAAAGAATTTCAGCCCCCATCAATGATGTTATCCTTGCAGCTTCAGGATACCATTGATCCCAGCAGATCAATACCCCGATTGTTGCAAATTTTGTTTTAAAAACTTTGTAGCCAAGATCACCGGGGGTGAAATAAAATTTTTCATAATAATGCGGATCATCCGGGATGTGCATCTTCCTGTATTTTCCAAGATAGGATCCATCCGCATCTAACACAGCAGTAGTATTATGATAAATTCCCTGGGCTCTTTTTTCAAATAATGAAGCAATAATGACTATACCTAATTCGGCTGCAATGATAGATAATACATCAGATGATGGCCCGGGAATAGATTCTGCAAGCAGGAAATTATCATAATCTTCTTCGTCACAGAAATAGAGCGAAGTGAATAGCTCCTGAAGGCATACGATCTGTGCTCCAAGCGCATGTGCTTTTCTGATTCCTTCTATAGCTTTGTTCATGTTGGTCGCTTTGTCGGCGACACAACTCATTTGGACAAGACCGATTTTGACTTTTGCCATATTTCCAAATTAATTAAAATTATTGTCGATGGTACTTGCTTTACACAAACTCCATCATATTATTCTTTGTAATGATTTTGTATTCGTATCCCGGATATGCTTCAGCGAATTGTTTAGGGATTTTCCCTTTTGAATCACTCCATTTGAATTCAAATGTAGAAAGCTTTCCATCGATTTCTTCGATATAATCAATTTCCTGCTGAGCGTACGTACGCCAAAAATAACGTTTAACGTATCGTCTTTCATATTCGTTCTTCTTCATGCGTTCCAGGATGCAAAAATTTTCCCATAATTGACCCACATCATTTCTGATTGTCAACAGGTTGAAATTGTTGATGATCGAGTTTCGAATACCAAGGTCAATAAAATAATATTTCCTGGATTTCCCTATTTCATTTCTCAGGTTCCTGCTAAAGCTTCCAAGGCTGGTGATCACATAGGATTGCTCCAGGAGATAAAGGTATCGCTGTATAGTCTGGATACTTGCATTGGTCTTGTTTGATATTTCATTCAGGCTTACTTCCTGCCCGATTTGAAATGCAAGCAATTTTAATATTTCATTGATAAGCTCCGGTCTCTTTATGCCCCCCATCATTAATGCATCTTTGTATAAGTAGTTTGATGCGATGTTTGCCAGCTCTTCCTTTTTATCCTCATCGCTTTTTGAAAGTACTTCAGGATATAATCCGAATCGCAATAAGCTGTCCAGACGTGCATATGTCTCCAGGTACCCTTCTTCTTCCTTCAACTCCTGAAATGATATTGGATAAAGCGTATATACACGAGATCTTCCAGTCAGAGGCTCAGTTGTCGCATTGATTAATTCAAAAGATGAAGAGCCCGTTGCAATGAACTGGACTTCCGGAAATGTATCATGCAACACTTTTAAAATCATTCCAATGTTGGGTATGGATTGAACTTCATCCAGGGCAATGAGCTTTTGATTCCCTATCAATTCTTTTAGTTGGGCAGTATTGGTGCTGGATAATTGTTCTCTTACTTGTTGTGTTTCGCCATTCAGATATTTCCCTTTCTCTTCATCCACCAGTTTTTTGATCAAATACGTTTTCCCGGTTCTCCTGGCTCCGAACAAAAGGAGGGTCTTGCCTTTATATAGCTGCCTCTGAATTTGGTCAAATAAATGCCTCCTATATTGAATCATACCTCACAAATTTAACTAAATTCATAAAGTCAATTACACAAATTATGCATAATTGATAAAGTCAACTCCACAAATTCAGCCAAATTTGTCCGATTGGTCTGCAATTGATCAAAATTTACCATTCCTTATTCTCCTTCAAAAATCCTGGCTCCCTATTCTATATTCCAGATTCCCTTCAATATTCCTTATTGGATATTCCTTTTCCTGCAACCCCGCGATAATCAGTCCGATACATATATTATGACTGTTAAATAGTCTATAAATGACTAAAAATACGTCATTTCTCTTATCTTTACCTTCCCATGTATCTCAACTGCCACACCTACTACTCCTTCAAATACGGCACGCTCTCCCCCGAGGACCTGGCCGAAGGAGCCTCCCGTCGTGGCATCACCGCCCTCGCCCTCACCGATATTAACAACACCTCCTGCGCTGTCGAGTGGATCAAAGAATGCAAAAAACGCGACATCAAGCCCGTCCTCGGCATCGAATACAGGCTCGATGGACGCTATCTCTACACCGGCATCGCCCGCAACGCAGAAGGATGGCGCGAACTCTGCGAACTTCTCACCGCATGTTCTCTCGATGGCATCCCCCTTCCCCCTCGGCCACCGGAGATGGAACATGTCTACATGATTTACAGACCTGAGGCGGGTATTCCCGAAAACTTGCGTCCATACGAATACATCGGCATCATGCCCGCAGAAGCAAACGGTCTTTACAGTTCGTCGCTGCGGGAACACGCCGACCGCCTCGTGGTCTGGCAACCTGTCACCTACGATGGCGACACCGGCTACAAAGTCCACAAGCTCATGCGCTGCGTCGATCTCAACATCATGCTCGGCCAGCTCGAAGAAAAAAATTGCGCAGGCCCGGGAGAACATTGGGTCACGCGCGATGTGATCGATCATGCATTCCGCGCTTATCCACAGATCATACGCAATACAGAAGCTTTACTCTATCACTGCGAAGCAGAACTTCCATGCGGGAATACAAACAACCGCCAGGTCTTCACCGGTTCTGAACGCGATGACGCCCAGCTTCTGATCAAGCTTGCACGCGAAGGATGCAATCGTCGCTACGGAAAAACCAATGCGAAAGCAAACACACGAATGGAAAGCGAACTCAAAGTCATTCGTCAGTTAGGTTTCGCTCCGTATTTTCTCATCACCTGGGACATCACCCGCTATGCACAGACCGCAGGCTATCATCATGTAGGGCGGGGTAGTGGTGCCAATTCGCTCGTTGCATTTTGTCTCGGCATCACCGATGTGGATCCACTCGAGCTCGATCTCTACTTCGAGCGCTTCATCAATCCGCATCGTTCTTCACCACCTGATTTTGATATCGACTTCTCATGGGACGAACGCGATGATGTCACGGATTACATTTTCAAACGCTATGGTCATCGGCACACCGCATTACTGGCGACATACAATACATTCAAAGGCCGCTCCATCATACGCGAGCTCGGAAAAGTAGTCGGCCTCCCGAAAGCAGACATCGATGCCATCGTCGATGAACCAAAGGCCAGTGCGAAGCATCATCCTTATGCACAACACATCTTCCGCTACGGCGAGATGATCGAACGATATCCCAATTACCTATCGATCCATGCAGGGGGTGTTCTCGTTTCAGAACGTCCCCTCACGTATCACACCGCATTGCAGATGATGCCGAAGGGATTTCCGATATCACACTTCGACATGTATCATGCAGAGGATCTCTCGTTTCACAAATATGATGTGCTGAGCCAACGCGGTCTGGGACATATCAAAGATGCTGTCAGCCTCATCCGTCAAAATCAGGGAAAAGCCATTGACATACATGATGTCGTGAAGATCAAGGAAGATCCGCTCGTCAAACAGCAGCTTTATTCAGGCCAGTGCATCGGTTGCTTCTACATCGAATCACCCGCAATGCGTGGCCTGCTCACAAAATTGCATTGCGATAATTATGTGCATCTCGTTGCAGCGAGTTCTATCATACGTCCCGGTGTGGCGAAGAGCGGCATGATGCGCGAATACATCAAACGTTTTCACGAACCTGAAAAAGTAGAATACCTGCATCCTGTCTTTGAAGAAAATCTCGGTGAGACATTCGGTGTGATGGTCTATCAGGAAGATGTGATGAAGATCGTACACCATTTTGCAGGTCTTGATCTTGATGAATCAGATGTGCTGCGTCGCATCATGACCGGAAAGAAAAAATCATCAGACACCTTTCGTCTCCTCATGGAAAAATTCTGGCGCAATTGCCGCGCACGTGGTTATCCTGAAGAGCTGATCACGGAAGTTTGGCGACAGGTGGAAAGTTTTTCAGGCTATTCATTTTGCAAAGCACACTCTGCAAGCTTTGCAGTGGAGAGTTTTCAGAGTCTGTACCTGAAGTCATATTTTCCGCTCGAATTTATGGTCGGTGTCATCAATAATTTTGGTGGCTTTTATTCGACGGAATATTATGTGCACGAAGCGCGGATGTGCGGAGCAAATATCCAGGCGCCATGTATCAATTATAGCATCAATCTCACGACGATCTATGGTGATACGATCTATCTTGGGTTTATACATATACAATCACTTGAGCGTGCTGTATCACATCGCATTGTTGAAGAACGGTTGCGCAATGGTCCATACCTGAGTCTTGAAGATTTTGTGGGCCGTGTGGATCTTGGTCGTGAGCAATTAGATATACTTATTCGCATAGGCGCATTTCGCTGGACAGGTCGTACAAAGTGTGAATTGATGTGGCATAAATATGCCGTGCACAATCCGCATGTGCGGCAGGTCGTGAGCCAGCCGGCGCTTTTTGGAAATAGCCAGCATGTGGATTATACCCTGCCCTCACTGGAGGAGAGTCCTTTTGATCAGGCCTATGATGAGATTGAGTTGTTAGGCTTTCCGTTGTGCAGTCCTTTCGAGCTCTTGGAAGAAAGGCCGTCACAACCTATTGTCTTCACAAAGGATCTCAATTCACTGGTGGGGCGCAGGGTATCCATGCTTGGCTATTACGTCACCCGAAAGCCTGTCACCACATCCAACGGCAAGCTGATGAGCTTCGGCACCTGGCTTGATGAGAGTGGGAAATATTTTGACACCACGCATTTCCCTCCTTCACTCGAACGCTATCCCTTCCAGGGAAAAGGGCTTTATCTGATCCATGGTAAAGTCACCGATGATTTTGATTTTGCAAGTCTTGAAGCGGATGCAATGGAGAAGTTGCCTTACAGGAAAGATGCGAGATATTGATAATCAACAATATATTCTATAAACGGCATGTTAATTGTACAAAAAGAAGTTAATATTGCAACGACCGATAATTAAAAAGTGTTGTACTGAGGAATGGTTATTCAATCTAAAATATCAAATGATATAATAAATCTAGGCACGGGAATATATACCGTAACAGAAATCGCAAAGATTCTGAGAATTCCATATTTCAAAGTAAACCGATGGTTAAATAAATATTGGGATGGGATACTTTCTAAAGAATTCAAAACACAGTTTTCATACAAAGTTGATAATTCAAAAATCGTTTCGTTCCATACTTTAATAGAGTTTTATGTGACCTATCAGTTATATAATTCGGGGGTTAAAATAAATGAGATAATAAGGGCCAGGCAGGAGTTAGGAAAGATTACCAGGGCTCAATTCCCGTTTGCACAAAAACAAGTTTTAAACAACATTAGGACAGACGGATCCAAGGTGTTTTTTGAAATTGGTAAGAGGGATTTTGTGTCTCTTGACGGCACCCATCAACTAAATTTATTATTAATACAGGATTTTTTTAAGAATCTGGATTTTGATAATAATTCCTTAGCAATAAAATTTTGGCCATTAGGAAAATCTAAATCAATAATTGTTGATCCTGAAAGACAATTTGGCCATCCGGTAATAGGGCAATCTAATATTTACCCTGAAATTATTAATAGCATGATTAAGGCTGGGGATTCTAAGGAGTTTGTTGGATTATTGTATAATTTAGAACCAAATGAAATTAATGATGCAATTGAGTATTGCAATGCTGCATGATAATATATCTTGACGAAAATATAGCACCAACACTAGCACTAGGATTTCATCAATTACAATTCTTACAAAGTCAAAAAAAAGGGCTAACTATTTACGTAAGAGCTTTGGAAAATGATTTTGGAAAAGGATGTAAAGATGAAGCCTGGATCCCAATTGTAGGACAAAATGACAATTGTGTAATAACACAGGATATCAATATCCAAAGAACGAAAGCACAGTGGCAGCTCTGTCAACAAAATAATGTAGGAATTTTTTTTATAAAATCGTCAGCAAAAAAGGGATATAGCTATTGGGATATGGTCAAATTACTAGTTAATAAATGGGAAGAAATGGTGGAAATAATCAGGAAACAACCCAAACCCTTTGCCTATAAAATATCAATGAAAGGTAAATTTGAAAAATTATTATAGACTTGATTCAATGCCAGAGAACATTTAACTTATTATGAAGACGATCTCAATTAGCTACCTAAGGGCCAATCTAACAAATGCCTTAGAACAAGTTAAAAAAGGAAAGACACTAATTATACTTCTCATGGTAAGCCAGTAGCCCAAATTATTCCTCCATCAGATCGTCGGGCAGAAGCAATTGCAAAATTGAAGGCATTGCGAAAAACAGTAATTATAGGTGATATCATCGCCCATTGGAGAACCTTGGGAAGCAAGTTGAATAGGCCATCTGTTGTTATAAATAGTCATATTATTCTCAGGCCAATTGGCTTCAATTATTATTCTTGAGAGTGACAATGTAACTTGCGGGCCTTACACAAAATTTACAAATGCCAACAGCTACAACCTCCCTGCCCCCTGCTCCCTGCTCCCTGCCTCTGTTTCAAAAGTATATGCTGTTGTGTTTAGTGTTTTTGTGCACTACAGTTTTAACTATAAACGCACAGCGGCCAATGGGTTCATGGAGCATCGTAAATGCCAAGCTCAACCTCAATAGTCATTGGAGCATCTGGACCGAAGGCCAGCTGCGCAGCATCCAATTGTATGATGAGTTTTTTTATTATGAAGTCAAAGGAGGATTGACCTTTAATCTGAAAGATCATTTGGCCTTAACTGCAGGTGTCGGTCGTTATGCAACATACACTCTCGGCGGAAATTTTGAACAACCATTTACAACCGAAGAAACCAGGACGTGGCTGCAACTGGTCATGGAACAAAAATGGGATCGCATTAATTTCGAGCACCGATACAGAGTTGAACAACGACACCTGAGTACAGGATACAAAAACCGTTTCCGGTACAGGTTAAATGCAGTCATTCCCATCAACCACCCGGAGTTCGTTCCTAAAACATTCTATGCTTACATCGGAGATGAAGTTTTTTTTACAAGCATTGCCCCTTTTTATGAACGCAACAGGTTCTTCACAGGCCTTGGTTACAAAGTGACCAAGGCATTCACCATCCAGTCCGGTTACATGCGTCAATATGATTACAAGCTTACCTCAGAAACATCGCGCGACTTTTTACAGGTAGCTTTATTATTCAATTTCCGGCTCGAAGATTTTCATAAGCATTCAGTACCCTCGACGACAGATTAATGTAAAGTAATTGTCGGCTTTCTTTATCAAAAATATTAGTAACGGACTTAATCTTATTTGGAAAACTATTGACCCGGTCTTCCAATTAGGATTAATGTACAAAATTGAAAAATCCATACAACACTCGCCCAAAATCACTTTTACTGAACACTGATTACTGATTACTGCCTGCCCTGGCCCCTGCTCTCTGTTTATTCCACTCTATCACAGAATACCACTCCGTATTACGTCTTGCGTCTGGCATCCGGTATCCAAAAATCCGGCTTCCAATTTTTTTTCAATCTCCGTAATCCAAAATACTCCCGCCCTCGTAAATAGTCCCGTTCAATTGAATTAACCGGATTACTAAACAATTTAAAACCCAACAAAAAAAATCTAAGTATGAAATCGTTTAAATTATTCGCCCTTACGGGTATGATCTTTATGGTGGCACTCACCTGTGTAAAAGCCCAGGATGTAAAAGCCAGTATCAGAGCTGCGTATGATAACCTCAACAAAAGAGATTATGCAGCTTTTACAAAATTAGTTACACCTGACTTCGTTGAATATGCAGCAGGTCCGGAGCCTGTGAAGTCACCACAGGCAGCCACTGAAGCTTACAAAATGTTTTTCACAGCTTTCCCGGATCTGAAATTCCAGATCGAGGATATCACACCAGGAATGGATGGCCGATACTACATCAAAACAAAGATCACGGGCACAAACACAGGTTCATTTGGCATGCTTCCTCCAACAGGTAAGAAAATAAGTGTTTCAGATGTTGATATCATTGAAATAAACGCACAAGGTCTGGCTACTTCACATTGGAGCGCTAACCCTAATGGTATTCTTTCTGCAGTCGGATACGGCTCTATTACGAATCCTGCTACAAGTGTAGTCATGAAAGGGTATGAGCTCTTTGGCACAAATGACATCCAGGCATTCTTAAACTAATGTGCAGACAATGTCACATTTGACATACAGGATAATGTTTTGAACGCTGCTCCAAAAATGTATAAAGGCAAAACCGGTGTAGCTGAGTTTTTCAAAAACCTCGCTTCCCAAAATCAATATTCAGTATTTCAGCCGTGGCGCTTTATTGCTGATGGAGATGATGTCATGATCCTTGTTCATGCCGAATTCAAACACATGCCCGATGGCAAAATGTACAAGACTAATTATGTTCATCATTTCACAGTAGTCGATGGAAAAATCACAAGCTTTAAAGGCGTAACGGATATGCAACAGCCTGAAAAAATGGGTACCCGTTAAGCGAAGGATACCTAATCATTAAATTAGTATTCAAAAAGAAAAAAAGTTATCCGTAGTTTCAAACTACAGATAACTCTTTTTCTTTTTGTCCATTTATGGTTGCTGAGCTGTAGTATATAGATGAGAGATTTGGGTCGAAGCACACTATCCATCAAATCTGTTGTTCCTGTCATAAAAGAAAATGATACTTTCAGGCGGATGAAAACCCTTGTCTTCGAGCAATATCTTCCTATTACTCTTGATGAGGCCTGGGAATTCTTTTCATCTCCATCCAATCTCAATCTGATCACTCCTGATAGATTACATTTTAACACATTGAGCGAGGTGCCAAAACATATCTATGAGGGTTTGATGATCAGGTACAGGATAAAGCCAATGATGAACGTCCCTATCATCTGGGTTACAAAAATTACTTCCATAAAAGACAAAGAGTATTTTGTGGATGAGCAGATCAAAGGGCCATATAAAATATGGCGTCATGATCACCGGTTCAAAGAAGCAGATGGAGGCGTTCTGGTGACTGACACCTTAGGGTATGAAATTGGTTTTGGAATATTAGGTAAACTCGCAGGTATGCTTTGGGTCGACAGACAGGTAAGAGAAATATTTTCTTATCGTAGTGAAAAATTGAAGAGCATTTTTAATCGTAAGAATGACTAACTTAATCTATTAATGAAATCTCTATTCATTCGTAATCTCATCTTTACGATCCTTCAGCCAGGGCTCGTGGTATTGCTGTTCCCATACCTGATCGTTGAAGATAAATTCAAAGATGTTTTTCATCAATCCTTTGGAATTCTTCAGTTCGCAGGCATTATCATCTTTTTAGGGGGTATGTCTTTAATCCTGTATTGCATTTATTATTTCGCTGTTGAAGGCCGGGGTACGTTATCTCCGGCGGACCCCACAAAAAATCTGGTTGTTCATGGACCATATCAGTTATCACGTAATCCAATGTATATAGGTGTAACCGTGGCATTGCTTGGAGAGGTCATTTTTATAGAGTCCGGAAGATTGCTTTTATACACAGGTATTGTGTTTGTCATGTTCGCTCTTTTTGTCATGGCCATTGAAGAACCTAGGCTTCGAAAAGACTTCGGCGACCAATATTCCGAATATTGCAAAAAAGTAAGGCGTTGGATCTAAATATCTGGTTCGAGAAGTCGGGGCGTATTGCATCCGCCCCGACTTCCCGAACCGGTGTATTGCATCCGCCCCGACTTCCCGAACCGGTGTATTGCATCCACCCCAACCTCACGAACGGGTGTATTGCATCAGCCCCATCCTTTTCTCTAAAGCTTTAGATTTTTGTGCGAAATTTTTACTGAAAATCAGTCACTTATACAATCTTTTTTAGAAAATCTTTGTCCTATCCTTGGTTTTGTGGGGATTAAAAAGCTACCTTTGCGTCCCGCTTTAGAAAAGGCGGTCATTATTATATTCATTTTAAATTCTATTGCTGTGAATACATTGAGTTATAAGACCAGGTCGGTACGGAAAGAAGACGTCACCCGCCGTTGGTTCGTAGTAGATGCAGATGGTGAGGTTTTAGGCCGCCTGGGTACTCGTATTGCCACTGTTCTCAGGGGTAAGCACAGACCTGAATACACCCCGCATACCGATACAGGAGAATATGTGATCGTCATCAATGCCTCCAAAGTAAGGTTGACAGGCAAGAAAGAGCTGGTCAAAATATATCAGACATACTCTGGATATCCGGGAGGTCAGAAAGAGCTGACAGCTACTGAAGTCCGTGCCCGTCGCCCGGAACGTCTCATCGAAGCTGCCGTAAAAGGAATGCTTCCAAAAAATAAGCTCGGTAACGCCATGTTCATGAAACTATTCGTGTATCCAGGTGCCGAACATCCTCATGCTGCTCAGAAACCTGAACCGCTGATCTAATCAAATCATCCTCATCAAGTCTAAGTATATATTTTATGGATACAATTAACGCGATCGGTCGTCGTAAAGCTTCAGTGGCCAGGGTCTATGTGTCAAATGGCACAGGAAATATCAAGGTCAACGGACGCGAGTATAAAGAGTACTTTCCCCTGTTGCACATCAGTGCACACGTGATCGCCCCACTCCAGGAACTTAACGTGCTGTCACAATATGACGTAAAAGTCAATGTATCAGGCGGAGGATACCGTGGCCAGTCAGAAGCGATCAGGCTTGCAATTGCCAGGGCATTGACAAAAATCAATGCAGATTACAGGCCATTGCTCAAGATCAAAAAATTCCTTACAAGGGATGCAAGAGTTGTCGAGCGTAAGAAATTCGGTAAGCCAAAAGCAAGAAAGAGCTTCCAGTTTTCAAAACGTTAATCATTTTTATTTCTTAAAAAACACAACACATCCATCATGGATAAACCATTATATAATGACTTATTGGAAGCAGGTGTTCACTTCGGACACATGCGCAGCAAATGGAATCCCAAAATGCGCCAATACATTTTTATGGAGCGCAAAGGGATCCATATCATAGACCTTAACCGCACATCTGAAAACCTGGAAAAAGCAGCTCTCGCCATGAAGGCAATGGCACGCTCCGGTAAAAAGATCCTTTTCGTAGCTACTAAAAAGCAGGCACGCGAAATCGTAGCTGCTGCAGCGAAAACAATCAACATGCCATATGTAACCGATCGTTGGTTAGGAGGCATGATGACCAATTTCGCCACCATTCGCCGCTCCGTCAAAAAGATGAATAATCTTGAAATGATGCTGACTGATGGTACACTTTCAAGCACAACCAAAAAGGAACGTCTCACCTTAACCCGTGAGATGAATAAGCTGAATAAAGTATTAGGAGGTATATCCGATATCAACCGCCTTCCTCATGCCATCTTCATCGTCGATATCGGCCGCGAACATCTTGCCCTTGCAGAAGCAAAAAAACTAGGCATCAAAACATTTGCAATGGTAGATACCAATGCAGATCCGAACCTGGTCGACTTCCCGATACCGGCTAATGATGATTCATCAAAGTCCATTTCTTTTATCACGCATTATATCACCAATGCGATCAAAGAAGGATTGGCTGAGCGAGGAAAAGAAAAAGAAGAGATCGCAGAAGAAACTGCATCAGCTGAAGCGAAATAAAAAGCTTCACCGAATTTTCAGATATTAATTTTTTTAAAAAATGACAACTTTAATGAGCACTATATCAGCACAGGATGTAAAGAACCTCAGAGAAATGACCGGTGCAGGCATGATGGACTGCAAAGCCGCATTGACAGAAGCAAATGGTGATGTTGAAAAGGCCATCGAGATCCTTCGCCTCAAAGGCCAGAAGCTTTCCGTGAAAAGAGCAGACCGCGAAGCCAAAGAAGGAGTCGTCCTCGCATCTGTCACCGACGATGGCAAAAGAGGAATAGTGGTACGCCTGAGCAGTGAAACTGATTTTGTTTCCAAAAATGAAGACTTCATTAACCTTGCAAAAGAATTTGCACAGATCGCATTGGATAAATTCCCTGCAGATCTCGAGCACCTTCTCGCTCTGCCTTATCAAAATATCACCATAGGTGAAAAAGTAAATGAACAGGTAGGTGTGATAGGTGAGAAAATAGAGCTTGCAGATTATCAGAAAATAGAAGCACCACAGGTGGTATCCTATATCCATATGGGAAATAAAGCAGGCGTGATCGTGGGTCTGAATAAAGCGGATGCTGAATTCAAAGATGCAGGTCGGGACGTCGCTATGCAGGTGGCAGCTATGAAACCAGTTGCACTTGATAAAGATGGTGTCGATGCATCCATCATAGAAAAAGAAATTGAAATCGGAAAAGAGCTTGCAAGACAGGAAGGAAAACCTGAAGAGATGCTTGAGAAGATCGCTCTTGGAAAGCTGAACAGATTCTTCAAGGACAATACACTCCTCGCCCAGGCTTTTGTGAAAGACAATAGCTTGTCAGTGGAAGCATACCTGAAGAGCATCAATAAAGATTTGACGGTGACAGGATTCAAACACATCAAGCTGGGTTGAGTCAAAAAAAGTTAAAGGCGGATCGTAATGATTCGCCTTTTTTTTGCCCATCCATGAGAATTGAAGAAAGGGCAAAAGAAAAAAGCTGGTTAAATTCGTAATCCCAATTTGTGATATGGCCAAATATAAACGCGTTCTTCTAAAACTGAGTGGAGAGTCCCTGATGGGAGATCAATCATATGGCATACATCCTCAGCAGCTCAGGCATTATGCTGATGAGATAAAAGCAATTGTTGATCAGGGTGTTGAAGTTGCCATCGTGATAGGAGGAGGAAATATATTTCGCGGTCTCCAGGCACAAGCTACAGGAATCGAAAAAGTGCAGGGCGATTATATGGGAATGCTGGCCACCGTGATCAACGGCATGGCACTTCAAAGCGCATTGGAACATACCGGAATGTACACCCGGCTCATCTCTGCCATCGAAATGAAATCAATAGCAGAACCTTATATCCGCCGCCGTGCGATCCGCCATCTTGAAAAAGGACGCGTGGTCATCTTTAGCGCCGGTATCGGAAATCCTTATTTTACAACCGATAGCGCAGCTGCATTGAGAGCCAATGAAATCAATGCGGAGATCATCCTGAAAGGAACACGTGTGGACGGCGTATACACATCCGATCCACTTAAGAATAAAGATGCAGTCAAATTAGACCAGATCTCTTTTTCAAGAGTCATCCGTGATGGCCTTGCCGTGATGGATATGACAGCTTTCACACTTTGCCAGGAGAATAATCTCCCGATCATTGTATTCAATATCAATACACCTGGAAATCTGAAAAGAATAATAGAAGGTGAATTGATAGGAACGCTCGTTAAAGATTAATACGAGCTACTAATTCATTTACAAGCTTTCAAGATATTTTATCACAGCGTTTCTGTCAACAGCAGATAAGGCTTTAAAATCATCCTTGCTTTTCTGTGCTTCTCCACCATGCCATAGGATAGCTTCTTCCAGGCTACGCGCTCTGCCATCATGTAGAAAATTTTCATGGCCGCCTACTGTATACGTCAGGCCGATGCCCCATAGCGCAGGTGTTCTCCATTCTCTTCCATCAGCTTTAAAATCTGTCCTGTGATCTGCAAGTCCTTCACCCATATCATGTAGCAACATATCTGTGTGAGGATGTATGGTTTGATTACTTAAAAACTGGTTTTCAGATTGAGGTCCGGTGATAAATTTAGGATGATGACATGATCCACATGACAACGCAGAGAATAGCTCTTTTCCTTTGCGTACCTCAGGTGCATTCCAATTCCTCCTGGAAGGAACGGCCAGAGATGTTGGATAAAATGCAGCTGTAGCCAGTGTGATCATATCAATTTCAGGATCATCCTGTAATGAATCGCATTGAAGCTGACCGTCACAACTTTCAACATTAAAGATTGGATTGGTGATACCCATATCATTGCGATACGCAGCAGCCGATTGTTGTAGCAGGGAGGGGCTTGATGCCTTCCATCCAAATCTTCCGAGAGCAGATTGCTGGTTGATTTCATCCCATACAATATTGGCCTTACCTGAAATGCCATCACCATTTGCGTCATCAGGATCAGCCAAAGCCATAATGTCTGCCTCAGGAATTGCTTCCAACAATCCTAATCCAAATACAGGTGGAGCCAACCGTGGAGAAACCAATAGCTCCCCCGGCATATCCATATAAGGTGATGTAATATGAAAATCAAAATGCCTGAGTGATACCTGGCTTCCATCGATATAATTTTCTATTTCTACGATTTCATTCCAGGAAAGGCTGGCTTCTTTTGATTTTCCATATGTGGATTTCGTTTGAAGTTGTGCCCCGAATCCGGGTACAGCCAGAGGGCCACCATGTTCATTTTCACCCGGGATGCTGATTCTTAAAAGCAATCCTCTCAGGTTATCATCACTTTCAGGAAAGGGTGAACGACCATTCGATACATGACACGACTCACATGAATTCTGATTGAATAAAGGTCCAAGACCGGCATTGATCGTAGCCGGAGAGGTGACAAAAATATCTCCAAAAGCAAGATCCGAAAGACGGTGCTGTTCAATTTGCTGACTGGTAAGATTTGAAGCAGGTTGTTCAAAAATGCTGATATAATCACCTTCTATGGTTGTCTCACCACCTTGCATCACATCATCATCCACAATGGGAATGACAGGATCAGGATTGCAACCTATGTAAACGAACATAGGCAGGATCATGGTGAATAATGAAATTCGAAATTTCATTCGTAAATAAAAATTAAAGTGATGTAATAACGGGTAAAACTTCACCCTCCAGTGTTTGTTGCAGGTCTCTTACTTTGGTCTGTGCATCCTGTACACTTTGTGGTGCATTAAAGATCGCGGAAGTGAATGTGCCCTGTATAGCTAATATGGCTGCAATAGCATCATCAATTTGTTGTTTTACACTGGTATCCAGTGTTGGATTTTTTTCACGGATGATCTGGGATATTCCTGTTCCGTCGGTATTAAAATAATTACCCGTATATGCATTCTTTATGCTTCTGATATTGTCTGCAAAATCCTGTTTTGAATTGGCACTGAACCGGCTTTCTTCAAGCGTGACATTTTGCTGGGTGAATGGATCATTGATCTTTCCATTAGCCACTTCATCTGCGATCGTGATCATGCCATTCATGATTTCCTGTAAAGCTGATTTTTGGGAAGGATAAATGCTTAGTCCTGCTTTTCCGGCTTGCGTGATGTTTTGAATAAAATTACCACCTGTTGGCTTCCAGCTATCATACAATTGTTGTGTTGAACCCAGTAAGCTTTCACTGCAGGCACTCAGGTATTCAAATTGCCTGGCTGTAAAATCACCGACGAACTTATTGCCATCTACACCGAATAAAAGATATTCAATCGTATGAAATCCTTTCAGTGTTCCATCCAATCCGTCAATATATGTTTTTGTCAATGGTTGAGGACCGTTTAAAACAGCATCTAGATCAGTTTCGTTTACAGGCCAGCTATCAATGGCAGGATCAATGCCCTGCTGGTCAACAGGACCGAAAAGAAACCCTTCAGATTGCTCCCATGGAACACGTGAGTCCCTCCATGCCTGTCTTGATGCATCCAGGGCCTGGCTTGTTGGATTACTTTCCAACCCTGCAAGTGTGTTTGCAAGTGCTTGAGTTTTAATAAAGAGTTCTTCATATGTTTTCAGAATGACATCATTACCGATGTTTTCAAGCTGAGCAGTATAATTTTTTTCAGGATTGACAGGTTCATCTTTGCATGAAGTGAACACAGCTACAGTAAGGAGACTGATAAAAATGAAAAATGACTTACGCATAATGTGATTGTTTTTATGATAGTTAGAATTCAAAAGCAAAACCAAGTACAAAAGTCTTTTCAAGGGTTCCTCCATTGATGTTTGAAGGAGCCGGTGCTCCGACTTTCCGTATTGAATATTGTGTTTTCAGGTGTACATCATCGATGATTTTCAAAAGGGCACCAAACGTATAAGAAACTCGTTGCCAACGGGGATTATTGAATATCTCTCCCTGGGTTTGATTCATCGTATCATAGTAATCAACGCGGCCATAAACTGACAATTCGGGTTTAATGATTCCTGTTGAAGTCTGTTTTTTGTGGTTTATCAATGATGCGGATTCGATTTCAAAAAAACCACCAATAGCAGCTGAAGCAACCGGGGTTCTTTTTACATTCAGATTATTGGATAGGTTCCGGTTTTGATTGGACAAAGCCTCCGAATTGCTTAAAGCGCCGTACAGGAACATGCTGTTGATTTTTGCAAAACGATGTTGATACATTACATGCATTTCTCCCATAGTTACAAAGGCATCTACCTGCAAATCAGGCTTTGGCCTGTTATCTGTAGTATTCCCTGCATATGCGGATATTCCAAAAGTGCAGGAAGGACTAGGTTTAAAATCAAGTCTCGTACAAAAAGCAAAATTTTCTGCATTGACCATTTCGAATCTTTTTTGATTTCCGCGTTTAACCCAATTGGCAGAATTAAATGCAGTTCCATCGAGGCCATTCACTATTCCGGCATGATATTCCCACAGGTGGCTCCGGCCAATAAAACCATCCACCATAATTCCATTCTCAGTCCAGTTGTCCGGAAGTATCTGTGACTCCATTTCTGAATACGTAGCGGTTGGATAGTCCGTAGGCTCTTCTCTTTCATAAGCCAGGGCAAAAGGCACTTTTAATCGTCCGACTTTCAGAGAGAGATTTTTATTAAGAGTGAATTCTATATTCATTTGTTCGACCAGCACTTCACCCCCTTTCTCAATTTCAAATTCAAATTCTCCGAACTCTTCAAACCTATCAAATTCTACAGCTGATCCTGTACCCCCATGTTCAAATTCAATCTCCGTATTCAACCGGATCCTGTCAGTCCATCCATATCCGAGCTCCAGTATAAAACGCTCATTATCGATAGCATTGCGTTTGGTGGAGTCTGTTTGCCAGTTAAAATGATAATAATTGAATGCGCCGTAACCTTCCACGCTTAAATTCTTTTGACTTGTACTCATTGAAAGTGAATCAGGCTTTGAATCTGTCTGTGCGGCCAATTCATTAAGCCAGATAACTGAATTCAACAGTACGAAGACCTTCAAAATCTGATTTTTCATTGAGACAAAAGTATAATTTTTATTTAGATGAATTCTAAACAAGCTAATTTTTTTTCATCCATGTATAAGAAATTGATTAGTCCGTGACTAAATATGCTGATGTTCCGCCATTTGATCCTAATGATCAGATTTGCAAGATTTTACAAAGCCGGGGAGGCCATGAAAACCGAGGTTTTTTTGTACTTTTAGGCCACATAAAATCACCCAAAGCAGTAACCATATCAAAACGTACAGATTTCCCTCAGTAACTATTTGCTCCTTCGGCTTCATGTTGTTTTTGTTGATGACAATGACACGCTGCCATATGAAGGACAGGGCCGAAAACGAGCTGGTACTGGAAGGCTCACATTCTGATGCTATCCTCAATCCTGCCCAGCTTTTGGGCAAAAAACTTTTTTTTGACACTCTTCTCTCCAATCCTGCCGGTCAATCCTGTGCTTCTTGCCATATGCCTAAAATGAGCTTTACAGATCCGGAAGGTTTGCCGGTTTCCAGGGGCGCCATGAAAACCATGTTCGGTAACCGAAATTCGCCTACTGTGGCATATGCAGCTTTTACACCCTACTTCCATTACGACTCGATCGATCAGGGGTATATAGGAGGTTTGTTCTGGGACGGACGTGCTGCTACACTTGAAGAGCAGGCCAAAACACCGCTGCTCACACAGCATGAAATGAATAATGCTGACAAGAACATGGTAGTTGAACATCTGATGAAAGCGGAATACAAAGATTTGTTTTTGAGTGTATACGGACAAAATGCTTTTGATGACAAAGAAAAAGCATTCGAATATTTAGCTGAAGCCATAGAAGAATATGAAGAAACACCTGAAATAAGTCCCTTTAGCTCAAAATTTGATTTTTACATAAAAGGTCAGGCGCAATTAACGGATGAAGAATTGAGAGGAATGAAAATTTTTAATGACACACTCACCGCCAAATGTGCATCCTGTCATCCGACAACACCTGATCCGTACACAAATGCGATACTGTTTACAGATTATACCTACGATAACCTGGGCATACCTGCCAATCCTGAATTAATCAAGCTGGACAAAAATTACAAACGGGATCTGGGCCTTGGTGCTATAGTAAAACAGACGACGGAAAATGGAAAATTCAAAGTATCCACTCTACGGAACATTGCAAATACAGCCCCCTACTTTCACAATGGTGTTTTTAAAACACTCGAAGAAGTAATGCAATTTTATAATTCAAGAAATACCGGAAAATTCGGTCCACCCGAAGTCGCAGAAAATGTAAACCAGGATGAGCTAGGGGATCTCAAACTTACTGACCAGGAAATGAAAGATGTCATTGCTTTCCTGAAGACCCTTACCGATGGATACTCCCCGGAAGTAATAGTTGGTATCCGGTAATCAGTATTCAGTATTCAGTAATCAGTATTCAGTATTCAGTAATCAGTATTCGGTAGTCAGTATTCGGTAGTCAATCGTGAATCGCGTGAATCGTCAGACGTGAGTTTTATTTTTCTGAGATCATAATAATTCATCTTCCGGTAAAAGAAAATAAATCTTAATTAATCTTAATTTTTTATAATAAATCTGCGTCCTAAAACGTCGTCGAAAATCGTTTTGCTTATTGCTTATTGCTTGTTTCCAAAATTCCTTTCAGATTTCTAAGGCTCTTCTCTACGCCATCCATCGAATTCGTACGGTAATGTTCCAGTTCAACGATGAAATACTTTACACCCGCTTCTTTACTATGCGAAAAAATATTGGCGAAGTCAATCGTTCCGTCACCTACTTCGATCGTTTCATGTCCGGCCGTGTTTGCCATGTCCTTTACATGAAATGCGTTTATCCGGCCAGGATATTTCTTTATCCACTGGATAGGATCTTCATGGGCAAACTTCACCCAGTATAGGTCCATCTCCCATATCACCAGATCAGGATCTGTCTGAACCATGATCGTATCCATCATGTATTTGCCATTCGTTTTTGAGAATTCAAAGTCATGGTTATGATAGCCGAATTGCATCCCGGCTTTTTTACACAGTGCACCCACATGATTCAGTATGCCGGTTAGCTTATTGATATCTTCCTCATTCCTGTATTCCTTGTCGATATGAGGACATAATAGTTGTTTGACCCCCAGTTCGGCATGTGCGTCAATGCACCTTTTCATTCCATCACTCAAATCCTGTTTTTGAGCATCCCAGCTTTGTAAATTGACAGCAGTGTGCGCACTCGGCATCTTCAGCCCTGCATTTTTTAATTGCGTCCTGAACTCCTTAGGTGTCCAGGTATAAAATTTTCCATCTGCATATTTATGTCCCTCTATTTCTCTATACCCCATCGCAGCCAGCTTTGAAATCGTTCCTATTGGATCTTTATCAGCGAAGCCTCGTACACTCCACATTTGTATACCGACATGTCTGGCTTTAATTTTATACACTTCAGCAGGGGATAACAAGAATACTGTGCCCATGATACCTGTCTGTTGAATAAATTCCCTGCGTTGCATAGTTTTTGTATTTAATGGCTTTTAAGATTTTGAATTAGAAATGAGGGTTAAAGGGATCAGTCAAATATCGTTGTTAATTTTACGTCCTGCTCATTTCTTTCAGCTTACCTATGATAATTTCTGAAATCTTTTTTTTCGACTCCATTGTCCAGCCGGCAATATGAGGACTCAATACGACATTTTCAAACGCACATAATTCTTCAAAAAGAATTTTGAACTCATCAGGTCCCGAGGCAGGAGGTTCATAAGGCAAAACATCCAGGCAGGCTCCTTTGATGTAGCCGGATCTGAGCGCGTCAACCAATGCTTTGAGTTTTACAACCTTTCCTCTTGATACATTTATCATCACGACTCCATGCCTGCATCCCGATATAAAATCTTCATTGAGCATTTCTTTGGTTTCAGGGGAAAGCGGTACGTGAAATGAAATGATATCAGATTCACGCAGGAGAAGATCAAGGTCTGCTTCTGTCACCTTGGCGCTACCGAAATCAACTTTATACTTGTCATATGCGAGGATCCTGACATCCCATCCCTGCAGCAGTCTGCCAAATGCACTTCCATTATTTCCATATCCTATGATGCCTATTGTCTTTCCGGTTATTTCCCATCCCCGGCTTTTTTCACGCATCCATTTTCCTTGCCGTACTTCCCTGTCAGCCGGCAATAATTTATTTGCCAGACATAAAAGCATACCCAGCGCGTGTTCAGCCACTGCCTGTGCATTTCCTTCCGGAGCACTGATGACCCGGATCCCTTTTTTAAGGGCTGTATCCACGTCGATGATATCAAGACCGCTCCCCAGGCGGGCTATCCATTTTAGTACCGGGGCAGCTTCGATTGTTCTTTTATCAATACTACACCGGGTGTTGACGACGACGCCTTTATATGAAGAAAGGTGAAATTCCATTTCCTCCCTCGTCATCTCGGGAGCATAGGTAGTCTTGTAACCCAGCATACGAAGGCCTTCCAGGAGGACAGGGTGCACATAATCAGTCACTAAGACATCTTTTTCAGACATATTTCCCATAAAGGCGTCTCTTTTTTTGCAAATAGTATCTTTGACCGATTTTTGAAAAGCGACCTAAGCCAAAACTGTAGATGCCCAAAGATACTAGTATCCGCTCTGTACTGATTATCGGTAGCGGACCCATCATCATAGGACAAGCGTGTGAATTTGATTATTCCGGTACACAAGCCTCACGTTCATTGAGAGAAGAGGGTATTGAAGTCAGTCTGATCAATAGCAATCCGGCCACCATCATGACAGATCCGGTGACCGCAGATCATATTTACCTGCTTCCCCTCACCGTAGACAGCATCATAAGCATTCTAGAAGAAAGGCAGATTGATGCTGTCTTAGCTACAATGGGCGGCCAAACTGCCCTTAACCTGGCAATTGAAGCTGATAAACGTGGCATCTGGAAGAAATATAATGTCCGCATGATCGGCGTCGATATAGCCGCGATCGAACTGACCGAAAACCGGGAGGCCTTCCGGGATCATATGATCAAGATCGGCATGAAGGTGGCTCCGAGCCATATTGCCAATTCTTTCCTCGAAGGAATGGAGGCTGCACAGAAAATCGGTTTTCCATTAGTCATTCGCCCTAGCTATACCCTTGGAGGCACAGGTGGTGGTATTGTCATGAAGGAAGAAAATTTTGAAGAAGCATTGAGAAGAGGGCTGAATGCTTCCCCCACACATGAAGTACTGGTAGAGAAGGCAGTGCTGGGATGGAAAGAATTTGAACTTGAGCTGCTTCGTGATCAGAATAATAATGTAGTCATCATATGCACTGTAGAAAATGTGGATCCGATGGGTATTCACACCGGCGATAGCATCACCGTAGCACCTGCGATGACATTGAGTGATACGGCATATCAGAAAATGCGAAATGGAGCCATCCTGATGATGCGATCACTGGGTAATTTTTCAGGAGGTTGCAATGTTCAATTTGCACAGGATCCATTGACAGAAGATATTATCGCTGTTGAAATCAATCCGCGTGTAAGCCGTTCATCGGCATTGGCAAGTAAAGCTACCGGTTATCCTATCGCAAAAATTGCCGCCAAGCTTGCCATCGGGTATTCTCTTGATGAACTGAAAAATCAGATCACAAAAACAACAAGCGCATTTTTTGAGCCCACGCTGGATTATGTGATTGTAAAAATGCCAAGATGGAATTTTGAAAAATTCCATGGCTCTGAAAATTCTCTTGGACTGCAGATGAAATCTGTCGGCGAGGTAATGGCTATCGGCCGCACATTCGCAGAAGCACTTCAGAAAGCCTGCCAGTCACTCGAGAACAACCGAACCGGTCTTGGCGCCGATATGAAAGAATGGATCAGCACCTCTGACATCATGGAGCGTCTTGAAATCGCAGGTGATGATCGCATCTTCAGATTGAAAGATGCACTTCGTTTAGGAGTTTCGGAACGCAGCATCCATAAGCTGACTTTGATAGACCCATGGTTTATCAGGCAAATAAAAAATCTTGTCAAAGCTGAAGAGCGTCTTCAACTATTCAATGTCGCTGAGGACATACCTCATGAATTCTTCAGGGAATTAAAACAGATGGGATATTCTGATTCACAGATTGCATGGGTCATGCGGATACATGAACATGAGGTCACACGTCAGCGATATAAATTAGGCATCCGGAGAACTTACAAGATGGTCGATACATGTGCAGCGGAATTTGAAGCGAAGACTCCTTATTTCTACAGCACCTTTGACGAAGAGAATGAAAGCATACCTACGGATAAGAAAAAAATAGTCGTTCTCGGTTCAGGTCCAAACCGGATAGGCCAGGGAATTGAATTTGATTATTGTTGCGTTCATGGTGTTCTTGCGATCAAGGAAGTAGGTTACGAAGCGATCATGATCAATTGTAATCCAGAGACTGTATCCACCGATTTTGATATTGCAGATAAGCTTTATTTCGAGCCTGTATACTGGGAGCACATCCGGGAGATTATTGAATTGGAAAAACCTGAGGGGATCATCGTACAGCTTGGCGGTCAGACAGCATTGAAGCTGGCCGAAGAATTTTATAAAAGCGGGATTAAGATCATTGGAACTGATTTTCCCGATATGGATGTTGCAGAAGACCGTGGACAGTTTTCAGACCGGCTTAAAGAATTGGGGATTCCATACCCGCAATATGGAGTTGCGACAGATGTAGATGCTGCATTGAAAGCGGCAAAGGATGTTGGATACCCTGTGCTCGTCAGGCCATCCTATGTGTTAGGCGGGCAGCGTATGAAAATCGTGATCAATGACCATGACCTTGAGCGCCATGTGCTCAGCATATTCAAGCATATGCCTGATAACAAGGTCCTGATTGACCAGTTTCTGGAACGTGCCAAAGAGGCAGAGATAGATGCGATCTGTGATGGTGAGGATGTGCACATCATGGGAATCATGGAGCATATCGAACCTGCAGGGATCCATAGCGGTGACAGCTCTGCAGTGCTGCCACCTTATAGCCTCACCCCATCTGCTATTGATCAGATGGTGGAATATGCCCGGAAAATTGCATTCGCCCTCAACATCAGAGGATTGATCAATATTCAATTTGCCATCAAGCCATCCAGGGGCGGTTCGGAGGAAAAGGTATATGTCATCGAAGCCAATCCGCGCGCTTCACGTACCACGCCTTTTATAGCAAAAGCATATAAGATCCCCTATCTGAATATTGCTACAAAAATTATGTTGGGAACGCATAAGCTGAAGGACTTTCAATTTGATAAACAATTGAAAGGTTATGCGATCAAGGTACCGGTGTTTTCATTTGATAAATTCCCGGGTGTTGACAAACGTCTTGGACCAGAAATGAAAAGTACGGGTGAGGCTATTCAGTTCATCGATGATCTTACAGATCCGTTTTTCAGAGAACTGGAACGAAACCGTAATATGTATCTTTTTGAATAGTAAGATTTAAGGCAAAATGCAAGGTACAAACACGCTTTTTTTAAGCCTTTTTATACCGGTTTTGATAAACATCCAAACTGTCAACTATGCGGCAATTGGGTCATAATAATATAATAAAATAAGGGGGTCTGGAACCATTAGTGTCAATTCTTATACTTACCAGACGTTCTTGAATTGCTACTCGTATAAATTTAGTAACATTGTGGACTATTTTACTATATCCATCCATTGCTAAGTTGGTTTAAAATAAGACTTTATGATAAGACGCTTACTCCTCATCAGTATCCTCTCTTCGTTCGGGCTCATCGCCTGGAGTCAGTCATCACTTGAAGGTAAAGTAACGGACGCCACCACAGGAGAGCCCGTCATGTTTGCCAATGTGATCCTCTTTAAGAACGGAAACCAGATCACGGGTACAACAACAGACCTTAACGGGAACTATGTGTTTTCATCTATGGATGCCGGCACATATGATGTGCTTGTGATTTTTACCGGTTATCCTGATCAAAGACGTACCGGTGTTGTGGTGTATGAAGGAAAAGCTATTACCCTTGATTTCAAGATGGATGCAGGTCTCCTCCTGGGAGAAGCAATCGTAACTGCATATAAAGTTCCTTTGATTGAAAAAGATAATACTACCCAGGGTGGAATCAAGACAGCAGAACAAATCCGGAACCTGCCCACAAAAAATATCAATGCTATAGCAGCCACCACGGCTGGATTATCGAGCATAGATGGCGGTAAACCCAATATCAGGGGATCAAGAGACAATGCCACTAACTATTACATCGACGGTATCAGGGTAAGCAGTACTAACCTTATCCCACAATCTGAAATCGAACAGCTCCAGGTGATCACAGGAGGTATTGAGTCCCGTTATGGGGACGTGACAGGTGGCCTGATCTCATTAACTTCAAAAGGCCCGTCTTCAAAATTATCAGGTTCAATAGAGCTGGAATCATCCGAACTAACTGATCCATATGGATATAACCTGCTGGACGGCAACGTAAGCGGCCCGATTTTAAAGAACAAGACAACCAATCAGACAATACTTGGATTTCGCGTTTCGGGTCAATACAGGAAAAGAGCTGATTCAGACCCACAAGCATTTGGTGGATACAGGGCAACAGCAGATGCAATAGCGCGTATTTCTGCTCATCCTGTTACTTCAATCAATGGTAATCCTTTACTTCTGGCAGAACGATTGGAATCGAGTGATGTGGAACTGCTCAAAGCAAGGCCAAATACGGATATCACCCGTTATGATTTTACTGGCAAGCTTGATTTTAGAGTTAATGATGATATTGATCTCACCGTTGGGGGAAGTTATTTTAAATCCACTCAAAACTTTTCACCTAACCGGGCATGGGATTTACTTAACTGGCAAAATAATCCGTACGCTGACAGAAATGGTTACTTATTTAATTTCCGTTTCCGCCACAGGATAGGCTCCAATGTCACTGATCAGACTAACCAGGTTGCCCCTGCATTGATCCGGAATATCTCCTATTCACTTCAGTATGGCTATGAAAAAAACAAGTATGAAGAAGGTGATTCCAGGTACAGGGATGATTTATTTAAATACGGTTACATCGGTAAATTCGATGTTTCCTGGGTGCCCTCTGTCGGAATCGCATCGGATACAAGCAGTCCCTATGCCAAGCCATTATTTCCCGGATCAGAATTATACGGGGAGCATTTTGGAAGCACCGAAACTTTTAGCAGTGAAGGTTATACACCATCTTCTACCATTAATCCCCTGCTCAATAATTATAATGAAGGTCAGGATGTCACCAATTTCAGAAATTATTCTGCCTACAATGGCTTCTGGTCAAATACTGTAAGCAGCGTTTACTCAAGCTTGCATACAAGTACAGGGGCTATATATAATCGATTCGATAAAAGAGATGATGATATACACACAGGAACATTGAATGCATCTTTTGACCTTTTCCCCGGAGGATCAGATAAAGGAAGGCACAACATCCAGTTTGGTCTGATCTATGAACAAAGACAGACACGCAGGTGGGTCATGAATCCGAGAGACCTGTGGAATACAATGCGCCTTGCAGCTAATGATGTACATATTGTCGGACTTGACAGTACTCAGGAGATCGGTACTGCTCCGCTGACCATCTTTATGGATGGCAGACTCGATACCTTTGATATTACGCTTTTCCAGACCCTGGTGGTGGAGCAACCTAATTTGCTCTTCTATAAAAAAGTAAGAGAGCTCACCGGCCAATCGCTGCACGACTTTGTAAATATTGACGGTCTTGATCCTGATAATCTGAGCCTAGATATGTTTGCTGCTGAAGAATTGACTAACCGCAAACAAATTGACTACAACGGATACGATTACCTCGGAAATAAATTGCCTTTTTCAGTAAGCTTTGATGACTTCTTCACTACAGAAGATGCAGAAGGCAGGCGTACTCTTCCTGTTGCTGCTAACAAACCCAATTACAGTGCAGCTTACATTCAGGATAAATTCACATTCAAGGATATCATCTTCAGGTTGGGTCTGAGAGTGGATCGTTATGACGCCAATACCAAAGTATTAAAGGATCCTTATTCATTGTATGAAGTCATCTCTGCTAATGACTTTTATGGACTTCCTGATGTAAATGATCCGAGACCACCTGCCGTACAGGATGACTGGAAAGTATATGTGGTGTCTGATGGTTCTAAAGAGGTAAGAGCTTTCAGAGACGGTGATCAATGGTATACCGCAGAAGGAAGCCCTGTAAATGATGGATCTGAAATTCTCGGTAATGAAATTCCTAATCCTTACTACGTCGAACAAAATTCTGCAAACAGAAATATCAAGAGCCGTGAATTTGATCCCAACGGATCATTCGTAGATTATACTCCACAGGTGAGCTGGATGCCACGTCTTGCATTTTCATTTCCAATATCTGATGATGCTAATTTCTTTGTTCACTACGATATCCTTGTGCAACGTCCCCCATCCAATACGATCGCAACTGCACTTGACTATTATTACTGGGCAGATGGACCACCGGCAAACAATCCGGATCTGAAACCTGAGAAAACTATCGACTTCGAAGTTGGATTTAAACAAAAGATCACAAACTCAAGCGCGATCACGCTCAGTGCTTACTACAAAGAATTGAGAGATATGATCCAGTCCAGAAAATATCTTTTTGTACCGGGCATACCTGGAAATAATTATAATTCATACGGTAACCAGGATTTCGGAACTGTAAAAGGATTTTCCTTCGCCTATGACTTAAGAAGAACTGCTAATCTTGAAATGACAGCAGCTTATACATTGCAGTTTGCTGATGGGACAGGGTCTGATGCTGACTCCCAGGGAAGTTTAAATTCCAGGGGGAATGTCCGTTACCTTTCACCATTGAGCTTTGATGAAAGACACCGTATAGCAGCTAACATCGATTTCAGGTATGGAAAAGGTACTCAGTATAATGGTCCAAGATGGTTTGGAAAAGATGTCTTCTCCGATGCAGGTGTGAGCTTGCAGGCTAATGCAGCATCCGGACGCCCTTATACACATGAACAAAAGTCGCAGATATACGGAAGCGAGGGTGTAGGCGGTGCCATCAATGGGGCACGTCTTCCATGGAATTTCTCACTGGACCTTAGAGTAGATAAATCTTTCAGTCTTTTAGGTGAGCAGGCACAACACCCGATGTTTGCTAATGTATATCTCCGGGTTGAAAATCTCCTCGATGCAAGAAATATAATAGGAGTATACAAAGCATCCGGATCTCCATACGATGATGGATTTCTTGTTACCCAGGACGGCCGCTCTACTATTGAAACACTCATCAACTCAAACCGGGAAGAGGATGTAGATAACTTCCTGTTATCATACCAGTGGGGCTTATTGAACCCTGGTTTTTACACTCTGCCACGAAGGATTTATCTCGGTGCGCAGATTCAGTTTTAATTTGAAATCATCTATAGTTTATTTTCTTTTGCTAATTAGTTAAGAATACCATGGAAAAACGAATAAGAATCATCCTGGCAGGAATGCTCATGCTGACTTCAATGCTCTCCTTTGCTTATATAGCACCTGATCATAATGCACCAGGAGTTAAAGATAAACCCATCAGTTTCCGGAACGATTGTGCTCCGGCAACAATGTCATATGACCTTGCTATCAACAACGTTCGTGCACGGTTACTCAATGGAGGAGATATGTGGTGGGATCTGAAGATAGGCCAATACATTGTTCCCAAAGTAGATCCTGCCCTGGGGGTACCTGGCGTTTCTTCATTGTTTGCCGGAGCAGTCTGGCTTGGTGGTTTTGATGATGCCGGCAACTTAAAAATAGCAGCTCAAACCTATCGTACACCACCTACAAATCCGAATGACTTTTGGCCTGGTCCTCTCTCAACCATCGGTACTACAGGAGCAGATACATGTCTGAACTGGGACCGTTTTTTCATCGTAAAGGGTGTAACGATTGAAAGACATATTCAGGCTTTTAAGGCGGCCGAATTAGGTGGATTTCCTTTTGATTGTGAATCAGTTTCTGACGAATTAAAAAAATATCCTGCAAGAGGCAATCCTTACTGGAGCAATTTTTATGAATTTGATTTACCAAATGATACACAGGGCTTAGGTGCATTCTTTGATGCAGATGGTGATAACATATATGATCCTTGTGCCGGAGACTATCCTGCTATTGAAGTAAGAGGTTGTCCTACGGAAAGTAATTTTCCTGATGAGATCGTTTTTTGGGTGTACAATGATGCAGGTAACGTCCACACAAATACGAGCGGGAAGCCAATCCGTATGGAAGTTCAGGTGCAGGCATTTGCTTATGCGACCAATGATCAGATCAATGACATGACATTTTACAGGTATAAGCTGATCAACAGAGCTACTTCATCTATTGACAGTACGTATTTCGGCATGTGGGTTGACCCGGACTTAGGATGTTCTGCAGATGATTTTGTCGGATGTGATACATCCCGAAGTATGATGTATGTGTACAATCAGGATGAAACCGATGGAAATGTGGGATGCGATTGTTCTGCTGGCGCAGGAGCAACAACAACATATTGTAATGATGTTCCTATCCTGGGTGTAGATTATTTCCGTGGTCCGCGTAAACCGGTCCGTGGAATTGATACTTTTCGAATTGCAGATTTACCACTTGATAAACTGTTATATCCGAATGTTCCTTATGATACAATTGAAAGGATCGGGGATTCACTGATCGTTTTTGATATAGATATGCTGGTCGAATTAGGCATGTCCTCTTTTACATATCACGTTCGAGGGGATGCAGGTAACTGGCCTTCTGCCATGTGGGATCCACAGACTGACATTGAATTTTACCGCTACTTATCCGGCTCATGGAGAGATGGTTCGCCATATACTTTTGGTGGAACAGGATATAATATCGGAGCTACAGAAAGACTTAAATATTCATTCACAGGTGATCCGAACAATACAGTTGACTGGTCTATGTGCTCTGCAGGATTTCAGCAAGAAATGGACCCCAGGACTGTTCAGGCTACCGGCCCATTCCGTCTTGATCCGGGTGCAATCAATGAGCTGATTATTGGAGTAGTTTGGGTTCCTGATCAGATTTATCCTTGCCCTGATCTGGGTGAGCTTCGTGCTGCAGATGATCTTGCACAGGCACTATTCAATAATTGTTTCATTTTGCCTAAAGGTCCGGATGCACCGGATTTAGACTGGATAGAGCTTGATCGTGAACTGATCATGGTGCTCAGTAATGATTCTAACTCTCTCTTAACTAACAATGCTAATGAGCTTTACAGAGAAAGAGGACTTGAAATTCCGGAAAAGACAATAGACAGTAATTATGTTTTTGAAGGCTATAAAGTTTATCAGCTGATCAATGGTAATGTAACTCTGGGTGACCTTGAAGATGTCACAAAAGCAAGACTGATTTTCCAGGTAGATAAGAACAACGGCATTGATAGATTATTCAACTGGAGCACGGTGAAAGGCCCGAATGAAGTCGATGTATGGGTTCCCGTCGAACAGGTGAATGGAGAAGATAATGGCATCCGGCATACATTCAGGATTACAGAAGATCAATTTGCTTCCGGTGACCGCAGGCTGGTGAATCACAAGCATTATTATTATACTGCCATTGCCTATGCATTCAATGAATTTGAACCTTTTGATCCGTCAAATGTGACCGGTCAGCGAGCACCATATCTTGAAGGAAGAAGAAACATTAAGACATATGATCCTTTGCCACATCCACAAACCTTCCGTGAAATCAATGGCCTTTATGGAGAAGGTTCTGTAGTGACCAGGCTCGAAGGTGTTGGTGCGGGAGAAAACTTTTTAGAACTGGGCGAAGGAGAATTAGAAGAAATTTTATCCGGTAACAATCATGGAGAAGTAACATATGCTCCGGGCGCTGCACCCATCCGGGTTTCGGTATTTAATCCTCTTGTGGTGACGGATGGTGAATATATTTTAGAATTCACAGATCCTTCCCCAACCGATACCGTTCACCTTTCACCGGCTGCAGGTTGGAAATTCTATAATGTAGCCAATCCATCCAAGGTTTATACAAATGAGAAGCCATTATCACAGCTGAATGAGCAACTCATAGCTGACCTGGGTATATCGGTTTTCATCGGACAATCTGATGATGCAGGTGACAAAGCAGATAAAACAAACGGTACCATCGGTTATTCTTTGGAATATAAAGATGTCAGCAAGCCTTCATGGCTGACGTTTCTGGGTGATGATTTTGCCGGTGCTCCGATATTCAATTTTGTTCAGACAGAGTTGCCTTTGCCTACATATCCTAATTATATAAAGGATCCGAACAGGGCATTTTCCACTTTTGCACCATGGGTTCCTTTTGTATTAACTGATTTTATGGAGGCCGAACCTGCTGAAAATCCACTAGGGTGGAATATCACCCCTATGTGGCTTGATGGTGCAGGTGGATCTGTATCGAGTGAACAATTCGGAGGCACATTGCAGAATCTTAACAATGTAGATATTATCATCACCTCGGATACCAGCAAATGGAGCCGGTGCGCGGTCGTTGAAACATCAAATGCATATTATACAAGTACAGTTGAGCCGGGTATTGGTTTAGCCTCAGAAGGTAACAAGAAGAGCTTCCAGGCGCGTTCAAGACTATCCGTAGGGAAGAGAGATAATGACGGCGATGGATTTCCTGATCCTGACGGAGCAAAGGATGCAGCCGGTGCCCCACTGACAGGGATGGGCTGGTTCCCGGGATATGCAGTTGATGTAGAAACAGGAATCAGGGTAAATATCTTCTTCGGTGAGAATTCAACCTATAGTGATTTCGTGGCAGAAGCACTGCAAGTTGGTAATATAGGTTTCGATATGATCTGGAATCCGGGTCCTGATATTATTGTTAACTCAGGAGGTGGTAACATAAGTCCGCTGGAAACTTTTGTCGGTGGTCAGCAATATGTATATGTGATGCGTACAGCTTATGATGGATGTACAGCACTTCGCAAAGACCTGGATCGTACCGGTATCATCAAAGCAAGAACCCTGGCAAAGATCACATGGACAGCCATTCCATTATTGGTCAATGATCCTACTGTTTCACTATTGCCTCTTAATGAAGGGCTGATCCCGAATGATGTCACTATCAAGCTTAGAGTGGACAATCCATATCAATTAGCTGTAGGTAATGGACAACATAATAGGTATCCTACATACAGTGTCAAATTTAATGGTGTCACTTCCAGCCCAATAGTGGAAGCCAAAATCCCTGAAGCACTTGCGGAAATAACAGTTGTACCGAATCCGTACCTGGCTTTCAGTGATTATGAAACATCCTCATTTGACAATACAGTCAAAATCACAAATCTTCCCGGATTCTGTACGGTGACGATTTATTCTCTTGATGGCAGATTTATCAGGCAGTACGAAAGAAATGAAGTTGGAAAACCAAATTCGCCACCAAGAACATCACCGCCCGTAGCCGTCAATCAGATTGAACCTGACCTTGAATGGAACCTGAAGAATTTTGCAGGGATTCCGATTGCAAGCGGTGTTTATTTAATTCATATTAATGCACCGGGCTTAGGCGAAAGGGTGGTCAAATGGTTTGGAATTAGTCGTCAGTTTGATCCTAGTGGTTTATGATGATTATGAAAAAACTGAGCTAGCTAAGATTTTTGAAAAACCAGATATGTTGAAAGAAAGAAAGGTATGAAAAGACTTGTACTACCAATGCTAATGGGCATTTCCTGCCTGTGCGCTATAAATGTTTACGCCGGAAATCCGGATCGCCAGGGTGAAGCCGGAGGATATGAACTCCTCCTCAATCCCTGGGCAAGGAATGCCGGATTGCATGCGATCACCACCTCTATGGTATCCGGAGTAGAGGCGATGCAAATCAATATTGCCGGCTTGTCCAGGATTCATAAAACTGAGTTTGTGATCGGACATACCAGACTTTTCGAAGGAACCGGTATGCGCATCAATAGCCTCGGGCTCGCACAGAAAATGGGCGAAAATGGTGCTTTTGGGATATCGCTGATGGCAATGGACTTTGGTGATATTCTTGTCACTACAGCAAATACACCGGAGGGAAGCGGGGCAACATACAGTCCTAATTTTTTCAATATTGCTCTATCCTATAGTCACACTTTTGCTCAAAAAGTTTCCGTGGGGATCTTATTGAGAGGCATATCTGAGACCATTGCTGATGTTGGTGCATTTGGATTTGCACTTGATGCAGGTGTTCAATATGTATCCGGGGCTAAGGACAATTTCAAATTTGGTGTCTGCCTGCGCAATATGGGATCACCTATGAAATTCAGTGGTGAAGGCCTTACTTTCCTGACACCTAATCCCGATCCCACCGGACCCTATGTCATCCCGGTATATCAGAGAGCTGCAGGATTTGAGCTTCCTTCTATGCTTAACATCGGACTTTCATATGACTTCTGGGCCGGGCAAAGTCATCGTATTACAGCCGTAGGAAATTTTACAGCCAATAGCTTTTCAGTGGATCAGTTAGGGGTCGGTCTTGAATATTCCTTTAAAGAAATGTTTATGGCCAGGGCAGGTTACAGGTACGATCTGGGAATTTCGCCAAGCGATCCTGAACACCAGCTTTATTCAGGTTTATCTGCCGGTGTCACCATTGAAGTCCCCACTAAAAAAGGATCAACAGGCAGATTTGCCGTGGATTATGCTTACCTCGCCACACTCAGATTTGAAGGAACCCACAATTTCAGCATTCGGTATAAAATATAATTAGGCTTGACAGGGGTAGGATTATTCCTTACCTTTGCTCCAATAAAATATTGAACGTTCTCAGCTGGTGTAACAGTTGAGAACGTTTTTTCATCTTAGTCATAAACACAAATCACCTTTCCTAACACAATTCCTGTTTCACATCATAAACAAGATTGTACGGAGTTCAGGGTTTAATAACAGAAATCATAAACGTTTAAATTTTTATTCATCATGAGTGATATTCAATACATGACTCAGGAGGGTTACAATCGGTTAAGCCATGATCTGGAAGAATTGCGAACTACCGGACGACAGGAAGCTTCCCGCGCTATAGCTGAAGCTCGTGACAAGGGTGACCTCTCCGAAAATGCAGAATATGATGCTGCAAAAGATGCCCAGGGAATGCTGGAATTGAAAATTGCAGATCTTGAAAAAGCTTTATCTACTGCACGTGTGATCAGCGAATCACAACTCGATAATTCAAAAGTGACTGTATTGGCTAAGGTAAAAATCCGCAACACAAAAAATAAAGTTGAATTTACCTATCATCTCGTTTCAGAAAGCGAATCAAATCTTAAAGAAGGTAAAATATCCGTAAGCAGCCCAATAGGGAGCGGATTACTAGGTAAAAAAATTGGTGAATTTGCAACAGTCAAAACTCCTGGTGGAGAGATGCAATTCGAAGTGCTGGATATTTTCTTCTAAGACATCCTTTCATGCCCACGATATTTTCAAAAATTATTTCCGGAGAAATACCCTGTCACAAGGTGGCTGAAAACGAAAGATGTCTGGCATTTCTGGATATCAGGCCCATTGTGTTCGGTCACACGCTTGTCATTCCAAAGGTTGAAGTGGATTACTATTTTGATCTGGAAGACGATTACCTGATCGAGCTCAACCTGTTTGCGAAGAAAGTAGCAAAGGTTCTTGACCAGGAAATAGACTGCCTAAGGGTGGGTGTCATGATAGCGGGACTTGAAGTGCCTCATGCACATATTCACCTTGTTCCGATCAATTCCATTGCTGATCTTTCGTTCACTAAAGAACGACCCGTAATTTCTGCAACCGAAATGGCTGCATTGGCTGAGAGGCTATCTTCTGCTTTTGACACCTCTGGGGAATAAAAAAAGGACGGATCACATGATCCATCCTTTTTTGTGGTACCTCCAGGAATCGAACCAGGGACACACGGATTTTCAGTCCGTTGCTCTACCGTCTGAGCTAAGGTACCCTCACCTGTCACAGCGTGTCGCCGCGAGGGGAGGCAAAAGTAGTACTTTCCTTCTTAATTAGCTATTCCATCTTATAATTTTGAAACATGAATGCAAGGAGGATAATGGTTTTGGCAGCAGCAGCAGTCGTAGGGTTTGGGTATTTTATTTTTTTCAAAGACAGGGATGACCTCATCATTTACCTGGCTATCAGTCTGATCATCATGGTTGTGGCCTATGTATTCCAGTACCAGCTGGATCAGATCATGACGCGTGGAACCCCTTTAAAGCTCGATGCGGCTATGCGGAATATGTTACTGAGTACAGCTCCGCATTTCAAAGCGATGTCACCAATGCAACAGCTGCTTGTCGAAGATCGCATGATGCGATGGGTGATGAAGAAGGATTTTATCAATCAGAATGATCAGGATGCTCCTGAAGACGTCAAGTTTATACTCGCGTATTATGCTATTTTATTGACGATTCATCAGGAAGCATATAACTATGACGGCCTTGACAGGATCATATTTTATCATCATCCATTTCTTTCTCCTCATTTTTCGGAAGAAGTCCATCTGATAGAAATTGAAAAAGAAGACGGATCCTTGATTATTTCTGTCCCGCACCTGTTGAAAGGACATCTCGAACAGGGCTATTACAATATCGGTATTCATCTTATGGCTGAGGCGTATCAGCATTTGTACATGAAGCATCCAATCCACTGGAATGATGATATATGGAATACGTTAGAGGACATGAGCACCATTTCAAAACAGGCTATTGACCTTTACCTGGGCATTCCCGTTGAAGATCCATGGCCGGTAGCATTACATCATCAGGTCATCTATAAGGACGCTCAAATTTCTGAAGTTTTGCATGAGCTGCCTCAATTGGCACGTGAGCCAATTATGTTGAAATGAATTGCATCTATCTGGAATGACCTTCAGTCGAAAATAAAAGACATGATGAGCCTGACAGAGATAAGCAATGCATGCATTCGTTTATCTTTCCTTCAAAATAATACAGATGAAAAAAATTGCTGTCCTTATTTTCTTTCTTCCTTTTGTTATTAAAGGATGGTCCCAGGAAACACAGGTGAGAGCCGTAGTAGATAAAATGTTTAGTGCGATGCTGCAAAAGGACACGGCTAAATTGCGCCAGTGTTTTATTCCCGGGGTTCAATTGATGACCTATGCGCATGACTCAAAAGGAAACTATTCGGCTAAGTATGAACAACTACCTGATTTTTTAAGACAGATCATCCTCATCGGGGATACTGAAATTGAAGAGGTACTGACAGGATGGCAATGCTATATGGATGAAGGCATGGCCTCAGTGTGGGCTCCATATGAATTCTTTTATGATGGGAAATTTAGTCATTGCGGGGTCAATAGCATGCAGCTTATGAAGGTCAAAGGAGAATGGAAGATTACCCAGATTGCAGATACAAGAAGAAAAAAAGATTGTATACGTGACAAAGAAATCATTGAGGTCATTGATTCGCTTGTCAATGAATGGCATCATGCAGCAGCGGTAGCTGATGAAAAAACTTTTTTTGGAAGAATGGCTGAAGATGGAATTTACATTGGAACTGATGCAAGTGAACGATGGCTGAGAGATGAATTGGCTGTATGGTCCAAAAAATATTTTGACAGGGAAAAAGCATGGGACTTTACACCTCTGAGCAGAAATATCAGGATAGCACCTGGTGCACACATTGCATGGTTTGATGAGTTACTATCTACATGGATGGGTACATGCCGGAGTACATGTATCATGGAATTGCGTGACAACGAATGGAAAATTGTACACTATCAGTTGTCAGTGACCTTGCCAAACGATAAAGTTGACGGATTTCTTGAATTAACAGGAAAGCAGTGATTTTTAGAAAAGACGACGTATTAATTTTATAGTTCTGATGACTTCATTTTAATGTGTTTCACTGGTTTTTTAACAAGGTCCCCGAAGGGGTTTTAATCAATATTTGATGCATCTGTGATAATATTTATAAGAATTATTTATAAGAACCAGAAAATTTGTTTATTATATATTTAATAAAACACCATACCAAATACTATTTCCGGAGTTTATTTCTACTTTTGGGGAATTAGGTAGATCTGCAAAGGTTTGCCTGACGCATTACCCTAACCCAACTTGCATATGACCCACTCTTACCCCACCCCAAACTGTAAGATATCTGTTCCTTGTCGGAAGATTTCTGATTCAATTTATTCTGGAAATTCCCGATCCAGTCTCCGGCAAGCGTTCAAATATCTTTTCTTCATTTTATTAATTTCAGTCTTTGCCATTGACGTCATCTCGGCACAGGCCCAGGAGCTTTTAAGTGAAAAAGCAAAAATGGATGAACGTATCAAGAGTACGCTGAAAGAAAATGCACAGACGATTCGGTTCATGGAAAATAAAGGACAGCTTGAAAATAAAGATGTCCTTTATTATTTTGAAAGCAGCGGTGGAAATGTTTACATCGAACGAGGCCGTATTCGCTTTGTAGCTATTAAAGATACATTAGTAGCAGAGCATGAACATGAATCCTTAGAAGACCAGGATGGTGAACAGGCCCATGAGGAAGAAGAGGAAGAAGAGGGAGAAATGGAGAGTATGGTCCTGGGAACACATACTTTTTCTCTTTACATGGAAGGCTCAAACCCAACACCTAAATTAAAACTAGGTGATGCATTTGGCACAAAATTTAATTATTTCATTGGAATGGACCAAAAGAACTGGGCCAGTGGAGTAAGGGCAGCTAAAGATTTAACTCTTGAAGATGTATATCCGGGGATTGACCTGAGATTGTATAGTAATGCAGACGGATCGATGGAATTTGACTGGGTGATAGATGCAGGTGCTGATTTCAATAAAGTGAAACTTCATTTTGAAGGTCAGGATGTATTATCGGTTGATCAGAATGGTAGTTTGAGAGTAGGGTTAAGATTTAAGGATATTAAGTTTGAAATCCCGGAATCTTATCAGGTGACGGAGCAAGGTAAAGTGCCGGTTGATTTTACATTTTCGAAAACGACAGAAAATACAATTGGCTTTACCACGGGATCTGTTATTGATCCCCGATATCCTATTGTTATTGACCCTGTACTGAAATGGGGAACTTTTGTAGATGCTAATCTGGCTGCGTTTGATGCCTATTTATTTGCTACACAAGTGGATCCAAATGATGGAATGGTTTATTGCGCAGGAGGTGCCAATCAAAATTTTCCAACAGCAGCGGCACCCTATGATGCGAATGGTTATTTAAATGTCATCACTTTTACGAATCAAACTCAAGGTGCTACTGCTTATCCGACAGCTGCAGTAGTGTATAGAATAAATAGTGCGGGAACTGACCTGGTGGATTATACCCTGTATGGACCTGGCGCATTGAATGGAAACAATAGTCCATTTATAGTAGCCCAGGCGTTGAGCTTATCTCCCAATAGTGTGTTCGTGGGTGGGTGGACAAATTCGGATATTCCTATACCGGCTGCTCCACCGTCTCTTGCCACAGCATTTGATAATTCACGTTCAAGTGGTGATGGATTTGTTCTGGTTTTTTCAAGAGACTTAGGAACACTTAATTACTCAACATATTTAGGAGGTACGGGGAACGAAGTAATTGGTGTTACTTCTATACGAGCAACCAGTGATAATGCCTTTACTGTGGGCATGACGGTCAATGCGGCTTTGCCTGCAGGTTATATATCCGCAGGAGTTGCGCAGACAGCATTTGGAGGAGGTTCGGATATGTATATCGCGAAGTTCAGTTCTTTCAATACACTGACATGGGGAACATATGTAGGAGGAGCTGGAAATGAAGTTTTTAATGACCTTGAGTTATTTGGGGACGGTCGTGTTGCATTTGCTGGCTTTGGAACAGGTGCCATTACACAAGTGAACAGTGCTGCTGGCCAATCAGCAGGAACTGATAATGACGGTATCCTGGGAGTTTTAAAAAGTACCGGTCTGACCCCCTTCAATTATTTGGATGAAATTGGTGGTGCAGGTAATGACCGAATTTTTGATGTGGAACTGGTTGGGACTTCAATATATTGGACCGGTGCCGTATCAACGGCATTCCCTACTTCCGCTGGTGTATATGATACAGGATTTAATGGAAGCACAGATGCTGTCATTGGTAGAGTAGGTGATACAGGTGGTGCGGGCACATATGTTGCTACATTCTATGGAACTGCTTCAGCAGATTTAGGAAATGGTATTAAGCTGGTGACTACAACAAATTGTGCCGGTGTTCAAACCAATTTCTTATTGGTATTTGGTACCGTTGGAGGAACAGGTCTGCCTACGCTCAATCTGAATGCAGAAACTTTTTATAATCCTACTTTTACTGCCGGAGGAAATTCCAACTTTGATATGTTTTTTGCGGGATTCAACAGCAATCTTACCGCTCTCACGTATGGTACATATATGGGCGGTAATGCTGACGATTATCTTGGAAGTACAGGTGAGCCACGGGGCTCAAACCATCTATGGGTTAACAACACAGATGTTTATTTAGGTACTACAACCCATAGTACAGCTCACACACCTACTTTAGTGGCTAATGGTTTTGATACCGGCAAATCCAATGGTGCGAATGATGCCCACCTGGTCATCTCCGTGTCCTTTAATTCTATCGTTGAGTCAGATTATGGGGATGCACCTGCGACCTATGGGACACCTTCACATTCACTGGATTGCACACATCTCAAAATTGGAACCTTGCTTGATGCAGAAGGTGCATCGGCTCCTTCTGTCCTTGCAAATGGAGATGATACAGCCGGTTCTGACGATGAAGATGGCATAGCAACTATGCCTTCATTTGCAGATGGTGGTCCGCAAAGTGTTTCAGTAACTGTCGATAATTTAAATAACAGCATCGGAGCAACAGCAAATCTTTATGGATGGATAGATTTCAATGGTAATGGAACATTTGAAGCGACAGAATTTGCTTCCAATACAGTACCAACCGGTAGTGTAAATGTGTCCAGAACATTGACATGGCCAACAGCAACAGTAAGTGGAACTGCTGCCAGTCATTATCTGCGTATCCGATTAACTACCAATACGCTAAATGATATAGCAGGAGGTATTGATGATCGCTCTACCGCAACAGCATCTAATGGTGAGGTTGAAGATTATAGAGCGGTTAGCTTAACCTGTCCTGCAAATAAAACGGTATCCTGCATGACTCAGGCACAAATCGATGCAGATTTTGTAGCCTGGCTCGCGACCGTCAAAGCAGGCGGAGGTTGTAATGCTGGTGCCTCATCTCATAACGGTGGTACTACCGGTCCACCTGCTTGTGTTGGAGGATCAAAGACAGTAACATTTACTTATACCAGCTCTTGTGCTCCGCTCACAACAACCTGTATGGCTACGTACACCGTTTTAGCTGATGCTCCTCCGGTCATTGTGTCTTGTGCTGTTACCAGAACGATATCAGGATGTAATACATCATCTATTACCAGCCCGCCATTTTCTTCTACCACCGCAGCATCTACTGAAGCCGTTTTTGAAAGCGCACCAAACAATGGAAATGCCTCTGATGCCTGCGGGATCACATCCGTTACTTACATCGATGTAGCTACAGGCACATGCCCCATCATTGTCACTCGCAGATGGACTGTGAGTGATGTATGCGGTAATACAGCCACATGTAATCAAACGATCAATGTTCAGGATAATTCCAGTACTCCTCCTGTGATTACAACTTGTGCTGTAACCCGTAATATTACGGGATGTACTACTGGTGATATCACCAGTCCTCCATTTTCTACTACCACTACTGCTTCAAGTGAAGCTGTATTTGAAAGTGCACCTAATAATGGAAATGCATCAGATAATTGTGGTATCACCTCAGTGACTTATATAGATGTTGCAGCAGGTACATGCCCAACCGTGGTAACGCGTAGATGGACTATTTCTGATGGTTGTGGTAATTCTTCGTCATGCATTCAAACTATAAACGTCAATGACACAGGTAACCCCGTCATTATATCATGTGCCGTTACCCGTAATATCGAAGGCTGCAATACTGCTGCCATCACAAATCCGCCATTCTCCAGCACTACTGCAGCTTCATCAGAAGCAGTATTCGAAGGCGCGCCGAATAATGGCAATACTTCTGATGCATGTGGAATTTCTTCAGTAACTTATATTGATGTTGCGGTGGGAACATGTCCGACAGTAGTGACCCGCAGATGGACAGTAAGTGATGCATGCGGTCACACCGCTACATGCAACCAAACCATCAATGTAAATGACACGGGAAATCCGGTCATCATTGCTTGTGCAGTCACACGTAACATCGAAGGTTGTAATACTTCTGCTATCGCAACACCTCCTTTCTCGAGTACTACAGTAGCCTCATCAGAAGCTGTCTTCGAAAGTGCTCCCAATAATGGTAACGTTTCTGATGCATGTGGAATCACATCAGTGACCTATATTGATGTAGCTGCAGGTACATGTCCGACAGTGGTGACCCGAAGATGGACAGTAAGTGATGCATGTGGCCACACTGCCACTTGCAATCAGACTATTAACGTGGACGACAATATCAGTCCGACAATACTTACCTGTGCAGCAACCCGAAATATTGAAGGCTGTAACACAGCAGCAATTTCAAGCCCTCCATTTTCACCAACCACAACAGCATCGACTGAAGTTGTTTTTGAAAGCGCGCCAAATAATGGCAACACCACTGATGCCTGTGGCATCACGAGTGTGACTTATATCGACGTGGCTTCCGGAACTTGTCCGATTGTTGTAACCCGAAAATGGACCATTAGTGATGCTTGCGGAAATACAGCGACCTGTAATCAGACGATTACAGTTAGTGATACAGGACTCCCGGTAATTATCGCATGCGCTGTAACCCGAAACATCCAGGGTTGTAATACTTCAGCCATCACCACCCCTGCATTCTCCAGCACTACAGCTATATCTTCAGAAGCTGTCTTCGAAGGCGTTCCGAATAATGGCAATGCATCGGACGCTTGTGGAATTACTTCTGTTACATATATAGACGTAGCAACGGGCACATGTCCTACTGTAGTAACCAGGAGGTGGACCATTAGTGACGCATGTGGAAACACGGCCACCTGTAACCAAACTATCAATGTTCAGGATAATTCAAGTACTCCCCCGGTAATAATTGCATGTCCTGCAACTCTCAATATTGAAGGCTGTAACACTTCAGCTATCACCACCCCTGCATTCTCCAGTACCTTAGCTACTTCTTCAGAAGCTGTTTTCGAAAGTGCTCCGAATAATGGAAATACATCAGATAATTGTGGAATTACATCAGTTACATATATTGATGTTGCAACAGGAACATGTCCTACAGTAGTGATCCGAAAATGGACAGTTAGTGATGGTTGTGGCAACACGGCAACCTGTAATCAGACCATCAATGTCAATGATACAGGAAACCCAGTCATTGTCGCGTGTGCCGCGACACGTAATATCGAAGGCTGCAACACTTCCGCAATCACAAGTCCACCATTCTCCAGCACTACAGCAGTTTCATCAGAAGCTGTCTTCGAAAGCGCTCCGAACAATGGCAATGCATCAGATGCATGTGGAATTACCTCAGTGACCTATATTGATATAGCAGCAGGTACATGTCCAACCGTGGTAACTCGAAAATGGACAGTAAGTGACGCGTGTGGCCATACAGCCACATGTAATCAAACTATTAATGTCAATGACACCGGAAACCCAGTCATAATGGCTTGTGCAGTGACAAGAAATATCGAAGGTTGTAACACTTCCTCAGTCACAAGTCCCCCATTCTCCAGCACTACCGCAGTTTCATCAGAAGCTGTCTTCGAAAGCGCTCCAAATAATGGCAATACATCTGATGCTTGTGGCATCACGAGTGTGACCTATATCGACGTAGCTTCCGGAACATGTCCGATAGTTGTAACCCGAAAATGGACAGTAAGTGATGCCTGCGGACATACAGCAACCTGCAATCAGACGATTACAGTAAATGATACAGGACTGCCAACCATTACGACATGTGCAGTAACCCGAAACATTGAAGGTTGTAATACTTCAGCTATCACCACTCCTCCATTTTCAAGTACTACTTCTGCCTCATCAGAAGCTGTTTTTGAAAGTGCACCAAATAACGGAAATGCCTCCGATGCATGCGGAATTACCTCAGTTACATATAGAGATGTTGCTGTAGGTACATGCCCGACCGTGGTAACCAGAACTTGGACCATCAGTGATGCATGTGGAAACTCAGCCATGTGTAACCAGACCATCAATGTGAATGATACCGGGAATCCCGTCATTATAGCCTGTGCTGTTACGCGCAATGTCGAAGGTTGTAATACATCAGCTATCACAACCCCTTCATTTTCTACTTCGGTCACTGCTTCATCTGAAGCCATTTTTGAAGGTGCTCCGAATAATGGTAATGTTTCTGATGCTTGTGGAATTACTTCTGTGACATATATTGATGTAGCAACAGGAACATGTCCTACAATTGTAACCCGAAGGTGGACTGTCAGTGATGCATGCGGCCACACAGCCACATGTAATCAGACAATCAATGTAAATGATACTACGAATCCGGTCATTACAGCATGTGCTCAAACAAGGAATATCGAAGGATGCAATACTGGTGCAATAACCAGTCCTGTATTTTCAACTACACTAACTTCTTCAACCGAGGAAGTATTTGAATCCGCACCCAATAATGGCATCGCCTCTGATGCATGTGGCATTACCTCTGTGACCTATATCGATGTTGCAACAGGAACGTGTCCCACAGTGGTAACACGAAAATGGACTGTGAGTGATGCATGTGGCCACACCGCTACCTGCAACCAAACCATCAATGTTAATGACACAGGCAATCCAGTCATCATGGCATGTGCAGTAACCAGGACAATTGAAGGTTGTAACACATCCGCTATTACCAGTCCTCCATTTTCAACCACCACAACGGCATCTACCGAAGCTGTATTTGAAAGTGCACCTAACAATGGAAATACTTCAGATGCGTGTGGAATTACATCGGTCACCTATATCGATGTAGCAGTAGGTACCTGTCCAACTGTAGTCACACGTAAGTGGACAGTGAGTGATGCGTGCGGCCACACAGCAACCTGCAACCAGACCATCACAGTAGATGATACTGTTAATCCGGTAATAACCACGTGTGCACAAACCCGAAACATTGAAGGTTGCAGCACCACTATCACAGGCCCACCTTTCTCAACTACTACCGCAGTTTCATCTGAAGCTGTGTTCGAGAACGCAACAAACATGGGTGTGGCTTCTGATGCGTGCGGTATTACTTCAGTTACTTATATCGATGTGAATTCAAGCACATGTCCAATAGTAGTCACGCGAACATGGACAATAAGCGATGCTTGTGGTAACACTGCGACATGTAATCAGCTGATCAATGTAAATGATACTAATGATCCTGTAATTACGTCTTGTGCCGTTACCAGAAATATTGAAGGATGTAATACAACCGCCATCACTGGCCCTGCATTTGCTACCGTCACTACAACTTCAAGTGAGGCTGTTTTTGAAAACGCAACAAACCAGGGAGTTGCTTCTGATGCATGCGGCATTGCTACAGTAACGTATATCGATATAGCAACCGGAACATGTCCAACGGTAGTCACCCGTAAGTGGACAGTGATTGATGCCTGCGGACATTCAGCAACCTGCAATCAAACAATCAATGTAAATGATACTACGAATCCAGTAATTACTAATTGTGCAATTACAAGGAATATCGAAGGATGTAATACCAGTGCAATAACAGGGCCCACATTTTCAAGTACAACTGCCGCCTCAACAGAGGCTGTGTTTGAAGATGCAACAAATCAGGGGGTTGCATCAGATGCCTGCGGAATCACCTCAGTTACATATATAGACGTTGCAAACGGCACTTGCCCAACGGTGGTAACCCGTAGATGGACAATAGGTGATGCATGTGGAAACACATCAACCTGTAATCAAACCATCAACGTAAATGATAATACTAATCCGGTAATTACAACTTGCGCGGTGACCAGGAACATCGAGGGATGCAATACAAGTGCTATCACTTCCCCAGCATTCTCAGCCACAACAACAGCCTCAACAGAAGCTGTTTTTGAAAGCGCACCAAATAATGGTAATGCCTCAGATGCCTGTGGGATTACAACAGTGACATATATAGATGTTGCTGTAGGAACGTGCCCAACTGTAGTGACAAGAAAATGGACCGTAAGCGATGCTTGTGGCCATACTGCTACATGTAATCAGACGATCAATGTAAACGACACAACCAGTCCTGTTATCACATCATGTGCTGTGACAAGGAATATTCAGGGTTGTAATACATCCGCAATTACCACTCCACCATTTTCAGCTGTCACCGCTTCATCCAGTGAAGCTGTCTTTGAAAGCGCACCAAATAATGGTAATGCCTCAGATGCCTGTGGGATTACAACAGTGACATATATAGATGTTGCTGTAGGAACATGCCCAACGGTCGTGACGCGTAAATGGACTGTGAGTGATGCATGTGGAAATACGGCTACATGCAATCAGACAATCAATGTAAACGATACAACTAATCCCGTCATTACAACATGTGCAGCAACCAGGAATATCGAAGGTTGCAATACATCAGCAATCACCACGCCGCCATTTTCCGCTGTTACCGCTTCATCCAGTGAAGCAGTCTTTGAAAGCGCACCCAATAATGGCATTGCATCCGATGCATGTGGAATTACAACAGTGACATATATAGATGTTGCTATAGGAACATGCCCAACGGTCGTGACACGTAAATGGACTGTGAGCGACGCTTGTGGGAATACAGCTACTTGTAACCAGACGATCAACATACATGATGCAACCAGTCCTGTCATTACAGCATGTGCAGTGACGCGGAACATCGAAGGATGTAATACAAGTGCAATAACAGGACCGGCATTTTCAAGCACAACTGCTTCCTCAAGTGAGGCCGTTTTTGAAAATGCAACAAACCAGGGAGTTGCATCAGATGCCTGCGGAATCACTTCAGTTACATACATAGACGTTGCAAATGGAACTTGCCCGACCGTTGTGACACGTAGATGGACAATAGGTGATGCATGTGGAAACACATCAACCTGTAATCAAACTATCAACGTAAATGACACTACTACCCCAACGATAGTGGCCTGCGCTGCAACCCGGAATATCGAAGGATGCAACACTTCAGCCATCACAAGCCCCGCATTTTCAACTACGTCAACAGCATCCACGGAAGCTGTATTTGAAAGCGCACCTAATAATGGCAATGTATCCGATGCATGTGGAATTACCTCAGTTACTTATATCGACGTTGCTGTAGGTACCTGCCCAACAGTTGTAACCCGGAAATGGACGGTAAGCGACGCATGTGGAAATACCGCTACATGCAACCAGACAATCAATGTAAATGATACAACTAGTCCCGTTATTGTCACATGTGCAGTGACAAGGAATGTCGAAGGTTGTAATACTTCAGCAATCACGACTCCGCCATTTTCCATTATTACAGCTACATCGACTGAAGCTGTGTTTGAAAGTGCACCTAATAATGGCAATGCATCCGATGCTTGCGGAATAACCTCAGTGACCTATATAGACGTTGCTGTAGGTACCTGCCCAACAGTAGTAACCCGGAAATGGACGGTAAGCGACGCATGTGGAAATACCGCTACATGCAACCAGACAATCAATGTAAATGATACAACTAATCCTGTCATTACAACCTGTGCAGTGACAAGAAACATAGAAGGATGTAATACAGCAGCGATCACAAGTCCGCCATTTTCTACAATCACTGCTTCATCAACGGAAGCTGTATTTGAAAGCGCACCAAATAATGGCAACGCGTCCGATGCATGCGGTATTACATCAGTGACGTATATCGATAATGCTACCGGAACATGTCCAACAGTAGTGATCCGGAAATGGACAGTCAGTGACGCATGTGGGAATACGGCTACATGTAATCAGACAATCAATGTAAACGACACAACCAATCCTGTCATCTCTGCATGTGCAGTGACAAGGAATATTGAAGGTTGCAATACTGGTGCTATCACAGGCCCTTCATTCTCAGCTACTACTGCATCATCATCAGAGGTTGTATTTGAAAATGCAACAAATCAGGGGATTGCTTCTGATGCATGCGGTATTGCCTCTGTCAAATATCTTGACGTTGCAACAGGGACATGCCCAACAGTAGTAACCCGTACATGGACATTGACTGACGCATGTGGAAATTCAGCAACCTGCAACCAGACAATCAATGTGAATGATACCACTAATCCGGTGATTACAACCTGTGCAGTAACAAGGACCATTGAAGGATGTGATGTGGGAGCTATTACAGATCCACCATATTCTACCGTACCAGCTTTGTCAAGCGAACTTGTATTTGAGAATGGGACAAACGGAGGAAATGCATCTGATGCTTGTGGTATCACTGCAGTTTTCTATACAGATGTTGCCCTTGGTACATGTCCAACTATTGTGACCAGGACATGGGTAGTCCGTGATGCCTGTGGAAATTTATCTACATGCAATCAGACCATCAACGTGGACGATACAACAAATCCAACGATTACTACGTGTGCAGTAACGAGGAATATTGAAGGATGTAATACAAGTGCTATAACAGGACCTTCATTTTCAACTACCACTACTGCTTCAAGCGAGGCTGTGTTTGAAAATGCAACAAATCAGGGTGCTGCATCAGATGCCTGTGGCATTACCTCAGTAACCTACATAGATGTAGCAAATGGAACCTGTCCGACAATAGTCACACGGAATTGGACCGTAAGTGATGCATGCGGTAATACAGCAACATGTATTCAGACGATCAATGTAAATGATATAACGAATCCTGTGATCACAGCTTGTGCCGTGACAAGGAACATCGAAGGATGTAATACTGCAGCTGTCACAAGTCCGCCATTTTCCGCCATTACTGCTTTATCCTCAGAAGCTGTCTTTGAAAGCACTCCGAATAATGGCAACGCCTCTGATGCATGTGGTATTACGTCTGTGACGTATATCGATATTGCTACCGGAACATGTCCAACAGTAGTCATCCGAAGATGGACTGTAAGCGATGCATGCGGTAATACAGCTACATGTAATCAGACTATTAATATAAATGATACTACCAATCCTGTCATCTCCACTTGCGCAGTAACAAGGAACATCCAGGGATGTAATACAAGTGCGATCACCGGCCCTTCTTTTTCATCTACAATTGCCTCATCATCTGAAGCTGTGTTTGAAGATGCAACGAATCAGGGGATTGCATCTGATGCATGTGGCATTACCTCGGTTACTTATATCGATGTGGCGACTGGAACGTGTCCAACGATAGTAACGCGAAGATGGACTGTCAGCGATGCGTGTGGTCATTCAGCAACCTGCAACCAGACCATTAATGTTAATGATACCACTCCTCCAACAATAGTTACATGTGCGGTAACAAGAACAATAGAAGGTTGTGACCCGACTTATGTAACAGGTCCTACATATTCCCCGGTACCAACTGCTTCAAGTGAATTTGTATTTGAAAATGCTACAAACCAGGGAATTGTGACTGATGCATGTGGTGTAACTTCTGTAACCTATGTCGATTTAGCTGCAGGGACATGTCCAACCGTGATTACAAGAAAATGGACAATATCTGACCTGTGTGGTAATACCGCAACATGTAATCAGACGATCATAATAAATGATACCACCAATCCGGTCATCAATGCATGTGCAATAACACGCAATATTGAGGGTTGTAATACAGCCGCAATAAATGATCCTCCATTTTCAACATCCCTGGCAGCATCCAGTGAATTTGTATTTGAAAATTCGCCCAACTTCGGAAATGCATCAGACGCATGCACGATTACTTCCGTTACTTATATTGATGCAACCTCCGGTACCTGCCCGATAGTGGTAACACGAAGGTGGACAGTGACAGATGCTTGTGGACATTCAGCCACATGCAACCAAACTATTAATGTAAATGATACTACTAATCCGATTATCATCAGTTGCCCGGTTCCACGATCTATTGAAGGTTGTGATCCGGGAGCCATTACAAGTCCTACCTTCTCATCAACTTTAGCTGCATCGAGCGAGTTTGTATTTGAGAATGCAATCAATCAGGGAAATGCTAGTGATGCCTGCGGTATAACCTCAGTTACCTATATTGATATGGCTGTGGGCACTTGTCCAACAGTCGTTACTCGGAAGTGGACGGTTAGTGATGCATGTGGCCATACAGCTACATGTAATCAAACAATCACCATAAATGACACAACCAATCCTGTCATCACCAGTTGTGCTATCACTAGAAATCTCGAAGGATGTAATCCGGGAGCTATAACGAATCCACCTTTTTCTACAACTCCGGTAGCCTCAAGTGAATTTGTATTTGAGAATGCTGTGAACCAGGGAAATGTGTCTGATGCATGCGGCATTACTTCTGTTACCTATGCTGATGTGGCGGCCGGAAATTGTCCAATAGTGGTGACGCGTAAATGGACGGTAAGTGATCTATGTGGACACACAGCCACGTGTAACCAGACCATCAATATCTTTGATACAACACCTCCTGTTATATTTAGCTGCCCTGTAACCAGGGTCATTGAAGGATGTGATCCTACTTATATAACAGACCCTCCTTATTCAACAACTTTAGCAACATCCAGTGAATTTGCTTTTGAGAATCAGACGAACCAGGGAAATGCATCCGATGTATGCGGCATAACTTCTGTAACCTATGTCGATGTTGCTTTAGGTACATGCCCGACTGTAGTAACCCGCAAGTGGACAGTTTCTGATCTGTGTGGCAATACTGCTACCTGCAATCAGACAATTGTCATCAATGACACAACCAATCCGGTTATCACCGCTTGTGCAGTAACACGTAATATTGAAGGATGCAATACAGGAGCAATTAATAATCCTCCATTTTCAACTACCCTTGCAGCCTCCAGTGAATTTGTATTTGAAAATTCACCCAACTTCGGAAATACATCTGACGCGTGTACTATTACTTCTGTGACCTATAGAGATGTGGCTTCTGGCACTTGCCCGATTGTGGTGATCCGGACATGGACAGTAAGCGATGCATGCGGTCACACAGCTACTTGTAATCAGACCATCAATGTAAATGATACTACGCCCCCTGTGATTACCTCATGTGCAGTTACAAGAGTGCTTCAGGGATGTAATGCAGGAGATATCACAGATCCTCCTTTTTCAGCAATTCCTGCTATTTCAAGTGAAGCCGTATTTGAAAATGCAAACAACCAGGGGAATGCAAGTGATGTGTGTGGAATAACTTCCGTTTCTTATTCAGATGTAGCAGTTGGATCATGTCCATCAGTTGTGACCAGGAAGTGGACAGTTTCTGATATGTGTGGCAATACTGCAACATGTAATCAGACCATAATTATTAATGATACTACAAGCCCAGTCATCACCAGTTGTGCTGTGACTCGAAACCTGGAAGGATGTGATCCGGGAGCAATTACGAATCCACCATTTTCAGCAACAACTGCAGCTTCAAGTGAATTTGTGTTTGAAAATGCGGTTAACCAGGGAAATGCCTCAGATGCATGTGGCATAACAGGTGTAACTTATATCGATGTATTCACAGGAAATTGTCCTGTAGTAGTAACCCGGAGATGGACAATCTCTGATATGTGTGGAAATACATCAACATGTAATCAGACGATCAATATTTATGATACAACACCGCCTGTTATTTTTACCTGTCCTGTAACAAGAGTGATAGAAGGATGTGACGCTACATATGTCACAGATCCAACGTATTCAACAACTGTTGCAGCTTCAAGTGAATTTGTATTTGAAGACCAGATAAACCTGGGGAATGCATCTGATGCATGCGATATAACTTCAGTGACCTATGTTGATGTAGCAGTAGGTACATGCCCGACTGTGCTGACGCGGCATTGGACAGTTTCAGATCTATGTGGCAATACAGCTACCTGTAACCAGACGATCATCATAAATGATACTACCAATCCGGTGATCAATACATGTGCGGTAACACGCAATATTGAAGGATGTAACACAAGCGCTATAAGTGAGCCTCCATTTTCATCAGCACCTGCAGCAAGCAGTGAATTTGTATTTGAGAATTCTCCGAACTTCGGAAATGCATCTGATGCCTGCACTATCACTTCTGTTGTATATAATGATGTTGCTTCCGGCACTTGCCCGATTGTGGTGACTCGAACATGGACAGTGAGCGATGCATGCGGTCATACAGCGACATGTAACCAGACCATTAATATTTATGACACCACATCACCAACTATAGTTGCATGTGCAGTAACAAGAGTTCTTGAAGGATGTAACCCCGGAGATATCACAAATCCTCCATATTCTGCAACACTGGCTGTTTCGAGTGAAGCTGTATTTGAAAATGTCATCAACCAGGGCAATGCAACAGACGCTTGTGGAATAACTTCGGTTACCTACATTGATGAAGAGGTTGGATCATGTCCATCTATTGTGACCAGGAAATGGACAGTATCTGATATGTGTGGCAATACAGCGACATGTAATCAGACCATATTTATAAATGATACTACCAGCCCTGTCATTACCAGTTGTGCTGTGACACGTACCCTGGAAGGATGCGAGCCGGGAGCAATTACAGATCCACCATTTTCAGCAACAACTGCAGCTTCAAGTGAATTTGTATTTGAAAATGCGGTTAACCAGGGAAATGCTTCAGATGCATGCGGTATTACAGGTGTAACTTATATCGATGTATTCACAGGAAATTGCCCTGTAGTAGTAACCCGGAGATGGACTGTATCCGATATGTGCGGTAATACAGCAACATGTAATCAGACAATTAATATTTATGATACAACACCACCTGTTATTTTTACCTGTCCGGTAACAAGGGTGATAGAAGGATGTGACGCTACATATGTCACAGATCCAACGTATTCAACAACAGTTGCAGCTTCAAGTGAATTTGTATTTGAAGACCAGATAAACCTGGGAAATGCATCAGATGCCTGCGGTATAACTTCAGTAACTTATGTCGATGTAGCAGTGGGTACATGCCCAACCGTGCTGACCCGGCATTGGACGGTTTCAGATCTATGCGGCAATACAGCTACCTGTAACCAGACGATCATCATAAATGATACTACCAATCCTGTAATCACTACTTGTGCAATAACACGCAATATAGAAGGATGTAATACAGATGCAATCACAGGCCCATCATTCTCTTCAACGGTAGCTGCATCCAGTGAGTTTACATTTGAAGATGATACTAATCAGGGTGCAACCTCAGATGCATGCACTATTACATCTGTCACATATATTGATGTTGCTTCCGGCACTTGCCCGATTGTGGTGACTCGAACATGGACAGTGAGCGATGCATGCGGTCATACAGCTACCTGTAACCAGACCATTAATATTTATGACACCACATCACCAACTATAGTTGCATGTGCAGTTACAAGAGTTCTTGAAGGATGTAACCCCGTAGATATCACGAATCCACCATATTCTGCAACACTGGCTGTTTCGAGTGAAGCCGTATTTGAAAATGCAATCAACCAGGGCAATGCAACAGACGCTTGTGGAATAACTTCGGTTACCTATATTGATGAAGCTGTCGGGTCATGTCCATCTATTGTGACCAGGAAATGGACCGTTTCTGATATGTGCGGCAATACAGCTACATGTAATCAGACTATTATCATAAATGATACCACCAATCCTGTCATCTCCAGTTGTGCAGTGACACGTACTTTGGAAGGATGCGATCCGGGAGCGATTACGAATCCACCTTATTCAGGTACGACAGCAGCGTCAAGCGAGGCTGTATTTGAAAATGCAGTCAACCAGGGAATTGCTTCGGACGCATGTGGTATTACAAGTGTAACCTATATTGATGTATTCACAGGAAACTGCCCTGTGGTAGTAACCCGCAGATGGACAGTATCTGATATGTGTGGTAATACGGCCACGTGTAATCAAACTATCAACATTTTCGATACTACACCTCCTACAATAATTACTTGTGCGACAACGAGAATCATTGAAGGTTGTGATGCTACTTATGTTACAGATCCAACATATTCTACCAATCTGGCGGCTTCAAGTGAATTTGTATTCGAAGACGAGAATAATAATGGAAATGTATCAGATGCTTGTGGTATAACTTCTGTTACCTATATCGATGTAGCCATAGGTACATGTCCGACTGTGATCACCCGGAAATGGACCATCTCTGATATGTGCGGTAATACGGCCACATGTAATCAAACCATAATCATTAATGACACAACAAACCCGGTAATCACCAAATGTGCAGTCACAAGAAATATTGAAGGTTGTGACGCAGGATACATAGACCATCCTCCATATTCACCAACCCTTACTGCATCCAGTGAGTTTATCTTTGAGGATGCAATTAATCAGGGAATTGCTTCGGATGCATGCACTATCACATCTGTTACCTATATCGATGTGGCAGTCGGATCGTGTCCAACTGTAGTGACAAGAACATGGACAGTAAGCGATGCGTGCGGACATACAGCAACATGTAACCAGACTATCAATGTAAATGATACCACAACTCCAACGATTGTAAGTTGTGCTGTACCAAGAACCATCGAAGGATGCAACCCGGGAGCCATCAGTGATCCACCCTATTCTCCAATTTTAGCGGTGTCCAGTGAGCTTGTTTTTGAAAATACTACTAATCTTGGTGTTGCTACTGATGCCTGCGGAATAACTTTAGTGACTTATATCGATGAAGCAACTGGTACCTGCCCAACGACCGTAGTACGAACATGGACAGTGAGTGATGCCTGTGGTCATACGGCAACATGTAACCAGACTATCATAGTTGATGACACTACTAACCCTGTCATCACCGCTTGTGCAGTGACACGCACTATTGAAGGATGCAATGTAGGAGCAATAACAGGACCGGCATTCTCAGCAACAACTGCAGCATCAAGTGAGGCAGTCTTTGAAAATACGACCAACCTGGGTAGTGCATCAGATGCATGTGGAATCACAACGGTAACCTATATCGATGTAGCCGCCGGCACATGTCCTACAGTGGTGACACGTACATGGACGATAGGAGATGCATGTGGAAACACATCGACATGTAGCCAGACGATCAATGTAGATGATACCACAGCACCAACGATTGTAAGTTGTGCTGTAACA